>Ga0207419_1000127_pt1 | contig 59519 bp, 47 predicted proteins | sample ElkSloMetagenome_4_FD_184723 | JGI IMG/M metagenome (GOLD analysis project Ga0207419, IMG submission 184723) | Hot spring microbial communities from Elkhorn Slough, Monterey Bay, USA - MD2A (version 2) | ecosystem: Environmental > Aquatic > Marine > Intertidal zone > Estuary: Microbial mat ...
CAATCTTTTGGTTTGCTTTACTTGCTACTCCGCTATCTACAGCTTTTGCTTGTTGGTAATAATCCGTTGCCAACCAATAGGCTCCATATTTTCCAAGTTTACCGTCATCACATGAATTTGCCGCACTAATTATTGCATCTCCTATTAACAAATAGGCCTCACCACTATTAGGATCTGTCTTTAAAATACTATTGGCATGACGCCTGGCGGTGGAAGTTTGCCCTAATATTGAAGCCGTCTGACCTGCTCTAAGGTGATATTGATTCGCATCTATGCAATCTCCACATAACTTCAGGGCTTCTTCAAAGTATTTAAGCGCATCAGAATACTCCTTTGCTTTAAGCTTCTCAATTCCTATAGAGTATGCAGCCGGAGCAGTGGGTTCATCTTTATACACTCTTTCTGCAACTTCAAGATACAGAGGGTCATCAGTACAATCTCTTTTATTCATTACCGCCAGAGACTTTTTATTCAATTCTATATCGTTCGGAGATGCGGCTATACGCTCACCAAGAATTCGATAAATATCTTCGCATTCTGCAATTTTAATAAAAAAGGCGTCCAGGTTTTTTTTGGCTTTCTCGTATCGACTTCGATAGCGTTCATCTTCCAGTCTTGCGATATTGTAATCCAAAATGTCTAATACCGGCATGTACTCAACAAGAAGATCTGATTTATTTGCTTTATCCATCTTGTACATTTCAAACAAGGTTTGATAGTACTTCGATGCGGTGTTCGCATCCGTTTCCATTTGACGGAGTTCTATTGCTCGCTTGAGCATGGCATTGGCTTCTGCAGCTTTAGATTCATCGTACTTGTAGAGATCAACAGCCTTAAATCCGAGCACCTTTCCTTCTTCATTAAAGTATTGAATACGCATATCATATACCGTCATCAGCGTATCCAAATAGGCATCTCTCATTTCCATTTTTGATGAGTCCTGATAAATCTTGTCAAGGATTTCTCCATAAAAATCCGCTCCGTCTATATACAGGGCCTTCGAACTCTTAGGACAAGTTTGAAGCGCACATCTCCAAAAATTAAGTGCATCTGCTTCAACTCCCTGATCTCGGTATTCTCGGTAAAGCGAAAGACACTCTTTACATTTTTTAATTTGCTCAGGAGTGTCTCCGTATTTACTCTCATCGCCCTGCGAAAATCCTCCCACTGAAAGAATCAGCGAAGTCAATATTAAAAGTACTCTAGCTTTCATTTTTCTTTTTTGATTAGTCATATTTTGGTTGTACAAACCATTTATTTCTAAAATGTGGGGTGAATGAAAAGCCCACAAATATTCTTATGTAATCTTCTTGTATTAAGCCCATCTCCTGCGTTCCGCTACTTCCATAAACAGCACCAATACTAAATGATGACTGTGTAATAGATCTCCTGTGATGGATTGGCAAGGTAAGACCAAAACTCATGCCAATATCTTCAATATCGGTATTTCGCAAATTAATGTTTGACCTATTGTAGTGAAATCCAGCTCTATATTCAACCGTTTCAAAATACTTATTTGACCCAACTTTTGGAGTAAACTCCAAGCCCGTGCTGTATCGATGACCATCCTGAAAGTCGAATCCAAGGTTGGCATCAGTGTAAGAAACTTCATATTGAGACCATCTTTCCAGGGTATAATCGGCGCTGAAACGCAGTCTGGCTTTTGTTGTCGAGACGTAATCAAGACCTACCCCCACTGTGTATCTCTCAGGAAGGGTAATCGAACCCTGTTCACGATCTGAAAACCTCAAAGTATCGCTTAGGCTCAAACCTGATGTACCTGTGAAGGTATAGGCAAACTCACTTCTTTCAGTTAATACATCACTTTTAAGTGAGTAACTCAATCCGGCCAGAAATTTTAAATATCGCGGATTTGAAATGCTGCGTTTTATGATGTTAGTTTGGTAGTGAAGTCCTAAATCCACAGTCCAATCTTTCACCACTACTGATTCTTCATACCTCAAGCCTCTGGCATCCGTATCAAAAGGAAAATAATTCAATCTTTCAGCATTCAATGTTCCAAAGTTGTAGTTGATATTGGCCCCGAATGCAAGGGCGGTTACATTTCCGGCTGAGTCAATCTTATTGTAGAACTTATATCCCATTCCCAGATAGCCCTGGCTGATACCGCCATCGCCTGAATATTGAGTAACAGGTTGAAGGTCTACTTCTTCGTCATTAGCCAAAGTAGTTACTTCATACCCTATGGTGGTATATGGTAATAAACCGATTATCAAACCCCATTTGCCCCTAATTATTGGGAAAGAGAGATTTATATTGTTGAGCTCAAAGGAGTTATTGTCAAAGCTTCCTAAGTTGGTACTATACGTTGATAAAACGGCCTTACCTGAGCTCTCAAAAATTGGTTCTGCGTGATAAGCCACAGAAGCGGGATTAGCTAAATTGAGCTTGTATGGATCGGTAAGAGCAATTCCACTACCTCCAGCACCTACCATACTGACCGTCTGACGTAAATTGGGTATACCGGGGCCAAATATCGTATATGGTGAAGCTAAGTCAGACTGCCCCCTGGTAGTCAAAAACGACAAGAACATCAAAAAAGGAAGAAGTCTGCTAGCGATTGTTGTACTTGAGAATTTCATGTAAACCCTCCAGGGTTAAATAAGGGTGTGCAAAGATGATATTTTTAAATGCTTTATCAAAGAACCCAAAGTCGCCACCGGTGGCAATAACTATTAAATTTTCATAATGCTCCCTAGATATGTCCATGTAACGCAGAATTTCAGATTGTATTCCCAGAATGACTCCACTTGCCATACTTGATCTTGTGTCTTTTCCGGGCCAAATTTCCTCACTCTCTTTCCACTCCTTTATTTTAGGGAGCTTACCGGTCATTTTACTCATAGACTTAAATCTCATATTAATGCCGGGAGAAATTGCTCCTCCCTGAAAAATTCCTTCTCTTGTAACAATATCAAATTTGATACAGGTACCAAAATCAATGACTAATACATTCTTGTCTGAGTACAAGGTGTGGGCCCCAACCGCATTAGCAATCCTGTCTGTTCCTAAAGTTTTCGGAGTTCTATAATTTAAAGAAATGGGTATTTCAGTAGAAGGATCAAATTTTATTAGATCCATATTCTTTCTGAACAAGTTAGCTACTGGTTTATTGAGCTTAGAAACGTTACTTAAAATACCTCGCTGAGGATTGGTTTTCTCTAGAAGATCTTCAACTTTTTTATGCGCTCTATTGGAAAAGCTCAGTACCCCATCCAGATTGTCGTTAACAAACAGAGCGACCTTCATACGGGTGTTTCCAATATCAATTACCATGTCAGAAACTTCGTGGCTCATTATTAATTTTCTGTTTTGAAAATATAATTATATTTGCGGCCTGCTAAAGCGGTGATGTAGCTCAGTCGGTAGAGCAAAGGACTGAAAATCCTTGTGTCGGCGGTTCGATTCCGTCCATCACCACTTAAGAAATCCCATTCACTAGTGAGTGGGATTTTCTTTTTGAGCAAAGTATATAACTTCTTCTTTTTGCAGCCTGTATTTATCTATTAGTTCTTCGTCAATTTCTTGTGCAAAGTGATCTCTTCTCACTTTGAATCCCGCACTTTCTAATCTATCCGGATAGTCTTTTCCGTATAATCTTAAGTGATCTTTTTGCCAATAATGCATCTCTCGCTCTTCAGGGGTTTGAATGGAAGAATCTTCTAAAGTTTCATCGCGGCTAAAATCAATAGGAACCTGCATTATTGCCCAGCCGCCTGGTTTTAAAACTCGGTAGAGTTCTGACATGCACTGAATATCATTCTCTACATGCTCCATTACGTGATTACACATTATAATTTCGAAGGAATTATCGTCAAAAGGTATGTCGTGTAAGTCAAAATGATGTTGGGCCAGCGGCGATTCTAAATCTCCCGTAACATACTCCAAATTAGACAGCTCCTTAAAACGGCTCCAGAAGCACTGTTCAGGAGCAATATGTAGAAACTTTCCTCTGATAGTAAATATGTTTGTTCTTTCTTTTAAATACAGCCAAAGTAGCCTGTGCCTTTCTAATGAAAGGCAATGCGGACATAAAACATTCTTGCGATATGCCTGATTTGAGCCATATGGCAAGAATTTTGAGAAAGAACGTTGACAGACTGTACATGAAACCTTATTTCCCTTGTATAGAAATGGGGCAAAGATTCGGAAAACATAGCTCAACCGAATTAGCAAAGGTCTGGGTAATTTATTAAGAGCTGATTTATATAAACTCATATGCTAAGAAAGAAGAACCAAAAGTAATTTTTTTGCGTACCCCGAAAGAATAACAGACTTACTCATTTAACTATATTTGACAAAAATGAAGAATATGAACCTCAAAAATTTAAACGTAGTTCTAATTATTGCCATAATTTTCTCTTCTTCCGCACTGATGGCTCAGTCTAAATTAAAGAAGACAAAAAAATCCAATGAGCAGGCCGTTGATGCAAGGTCTGTAGAACAAGAAGAAGAAGAAATCACGACGGTTTACACATATACAATTTTTGACCTGAAAGGAAAACTTGGATCCTATTCAGCAGAGATGGTCATTCCAAAATCTGATCGGAGCAAGATGGTTTCTGAGAAAACACTTACAGCTGAAAAAAAAGCGGCATATACTGCACGACAACAGACCTACGCAACGGAAATTGATTTCTTGAAAACCATGCAAGGTCAAATGATGGAGCTAATTGCCGTAACGAATGACCAGGATAGAGAAGGATCATTCAAAAGATTTTATTTCCGACAGAAAGTGGAAATAAGAGAATAAATACCCTACAAATTTGAAAGAAGTGCGAGCAGATAAGAGAGTTAGTGTACTTTTTTATTTGCTCGCGGCTTATATTTTCCTGCAGTTCATTTGGTGGGCTTACCTTCTTATAGATTTAAATCTTGAACTCTACTCTGCCGAGCCTGTTGAAACACAAAATAAAAAGGTCTTAATGGTCCTGGGAGAAGGTGCAGTATTCTTCTCCATTCTTATAGCAGGCCTTATCATCACCAAAAATTCAATTCGAAAAGAAATATCGTTAATTAGGCAACAGCGTAATTTTTTGCTATCGATTACTCACGAGCTTAAAACCCCGATTTCAGCTATTCGCCTTTGTCTAGAAACGCTTTCGAAACATCAAGATCTTGATACACCCAGGCGAATTTCTCTCCAAGGAAACGCCCTCGAAAACACATCAAGGTTAAATGAGCTGATTGACAATGTACTTCTTGCGACCAGAATTGAGAGTGGAGAAAATATTCTAATAAAGGAGCGATCTAATGTTTCGAGTCTTACGAATAAAATAATCAAAAGATTTTCAGAAGCAGAAAAGAGAATTAGTCATCAAATTCAAGAAGAGATAGTAATCAACATAGATCCTTCGGCTTACGACTCTATGCTGACCAATCTTCTGGAAAATGCCCTAAAATATGGCGAGGACAAACCTGTAAGTATTGACTTAATTAAAAAAGATGACAAGGTCATCCTCTCGGTTGCAGATCAGGGCTCAGGTATACCGGAATTTATCCAAAAGAAAATTTTTACCAAATTCTATCGAGCTGAGAATGAAGAAACCCGCTCTCAAAAGGGAACGGGTTTAGGATTATATATTGTAAAACAACTAGTGGAGCTCCACGGCGGAAGCATATCTCTTCATTCTTCAGAAGAAGGAACTAGCTTCACTATTGCTCTCCCAGATTATTCCTAGTATTTTAATTATCTGAGCGAAGTAACTGCAACTCTCCAGATTGAGTGCACTCACCATTGTCAATATTTACGATGTAAAAATACGTGCCTTCGCTTAAATCCGAGCCGTCAAATGCATCTACCGGCATCGGTGATTGTTCTGGCGAACCCACATTATAATTGTCCGTTTCAAATACCATTTTACCCCACCTGTCGTAGATCTCTAATCTGGCATTTTCAAAAGTTTCTATTCCTTCAACAACGAACACATCATTGAATCTGTCTCCATTTGGCGTAATTACGTTTGGTAAAGGGTCAAGATTGATTACGGGCACACTGTCTGTATATAAAGCCAGTCCAGTATTATAAATGACTTGTTCGCCTTCCTCGTCAACTGTTATACCTATCATATCGTGCCCCCTTCTGAAACATTTGTCAGTTACGGTCAACAATAATTCATTCATTCCCCCTGCGAAATCAGCTTGAATTGTCTCTCCTACATTTTGACCGGGAGGATCAAATTGGGCTCCATTTTCTGCACCTTGAACAAAAGACCATTCATATTGGGTTTCTCCTGCTCCACCAGTTGAATTGGCAGTTATCTCAACAGGATCTACCGGACAATTATTAGTGAGTGGGGGGTATATTGCAGTGAGCGAATCCGGTAATGGATAGTTAATCACAACCGAATCGTTAATAGTGGTCTGGCAGGAATCAATGACTGTAAAATCAACCAATAAGCTGTCATTAAAGGTGTTAATTAGCTCATTGATATCTGCTACTACAATACTCTCAAAGGCCTGGTAACCATTTCCTTGATCGTCTTGCCATATGATATTATATGGTGGGTTACCATCTTGAATCAAAGCTTCTAGATCAATGGGTTCGTTAGGACATTCTGGCTGAACAAAAGGCAATATTCCGGCTTGTAGGGGAGGTGGAATACTATTGATGACCAAGACAGAGTCTAAAATGGGATCAACCACTCCTGCGCATGCATCTGTAATCTCTACCACATAGTACTCTTCGTCATCTGGAACAGGAACAACAACATTTTGACCGACACCAAAGTCTCCCCAATTGTATTCATAGGGGTCTATACCATTTGATGCAACTGCTCCTATTTGAGTGACATCAGCAGGGCAAATTATTTCAACACTCTCCGTGAAAGATTCTAAAATATATGGATCTACAAAAGGAATACTGGCCGTTGCCGTATCTAATTCTCCACAACCGTCTCTCCAAATTACGCTGATAATGATTTCTTCATTTTCACCGGGAATACCATCGTATAGAGTTATTATATCAAAGTTTAATGTGTCAATTCCTGTTGGAAAAAAGAATAGTGTATCATTTTCTCCTAACTGGTAATCTTGTCCTTGTATGGCTGATCCGCCAAACTCTACAAATACTGAATCAATTGGAAGTCCGTCAGGTCTTACCAGCTCAATTCCAACTTCGCTGCAACCGGCAACGATTACATCTTCGTACTGCGGGTCAGAGACTGTTACCCCACCTATTACTGGATCAACATTAACAAATACTTCACCAAAAGCTGCAAATGAACCCGCTTCTAAAAAAACTCCTGAGTCAAAAACACCATCTGAAACATCTGAGATTGCCAGTTTAATATGATAAGTTTCACCACATTCTATATCGGCAAGAGCCGTTAATATTGTTGTACTTCCGTCAAATTGCATGGCATTCGGATCCGTATTACCTTCATTATCAATGTAGTAAACGCTATTATCTTGCCAATTGGGATCTAAATTTTCGCAATTTGTAGGATCACCTCCCGTAGTAGAACCCGGAACTCCTAGATTAACCGTATTAATGGATACGGGAATATCTGTATCTGGAATGAGTGCAATATTTTCTGCCTCATTAGAATAGGGTCCGCTAATTCCAGGTCCACTTAGGAAAAATCCAAATACATCGTTAACAGTACCGCAGACGTATTCGTTATATTCTTCAGAAGCAAAAACGTAATTAAACCTTAATGAATCAGCAGAAGCCGTGAAATCAAATTCTATAATTGTTTGATCTCGAATGGCTGTTGTGTCCGCACCAAGAGCTTGTGCCAAATCGGGATCAAACAGTTGTGGAGTGTATCCAGTACCGTCGCTCGCCCCGCCTTGCGTATTAGGACCTACTGCCACATTAATGTTTCCCGTTGCCATTAATACGCCCTCAATAATGGGCACATTTGAGTTTTCACTATCAAATGATCCTACTTGCACATGAACCGTATTACCCGGCTCTCCATTGAAAGTAATATTAGATGCTGTTACCCCCTCACCCAAAAGAATGTCATTAACCAATTGTTCGACAGTCAAAGTGTTATCAACAACCAATTGCGCTTGAATTGATTGTGAAACCGTACTGAGTAATAAAAGAATAATTAAGGAGTGCTTGAACTTCATAAGTTTAATATCAGGTCTGCAAATATATTTATTAGCGGATAACTGTTACCTGGCCGGTTAATTCGGTGGCATCTTCTTCAGCTATTCCACGGTACTTAATAAGGTATGAATAAGTAGTTGTTTGATTGTGATGGCTTCCATCATTATGAGATCCATTCCATTTTTTGTCAGGATCAAGACTTGAGAATACTTGTTTTCCCCAGCGATCGAAAATCCTCATTTCAAAATCTACCAAATTGGCACCTTCAATTCCGAATAAATCATTAATACCGTCTCCATTTGGCGTGAAGCTATTCGGTATAAATATTTCTGCTGGAGGAATCGTGCGCAAACCAATTGAGTCTCTACAACCAATATTGTCTTCTACTGTCAGCAATACATCAAAAGGATCTATATCCTGGTATTGGTGCTTTGGATTTTGCTCTTCACTAGTTGATCCATCGCCAAAATCCCACATGTAAGTAGCCGGACGCACCACTCTTGAATAATCAGAAAACTGAATTCCGTAATACCCAAAGTACTCGTAATCAAAATCGGCTCTGGGTTGCTGAGTAGTCACAAAAACAACCTGTTCAGCTTGTGTTCCGCAGGTGTCTTCAACCACAACACGATAGGATGAGTTTCCTGTTGGACTCACCGTGTACGAATATGCTGAATCAGTTCCTTGCCAGCTGGGATTGTAGCCTCCGGAGCCACCTGTAATTTCAATTCTGAATTGTGCAGGTGTATTTCTACAAATAGTCGTGTCTTTTGGGAATGCTTCAAATTCCACTGGTGGAAAATTAAAAGCTATTTCCGTGCTATCGCTAGCTGAATTTTCGCACTCGTCTTCGGCCAAAACAATTACGTCTTGACCCATTGCAGGATTGTAAATAAAGAAAGGGTCTGCCGTTGTGAGCATTTCTTCTCCGTCTACAAACCAAGTGTAAGTTTTAAGACCAATTCCACCATCTGAAATAACCGGCAGAATCATGTCTTCCAGGCAAGACTCAGCCTCAAATACATCTGGTAAAAAAGCCGTAACCTCTTGTTCTGGAACAGTAATTATTACATCATCTGTACCAAGAGCACCACAATCATCAGTTACGTTTAAAACAACAGTACTTGTGTTTTCAACCAAATATTGAAGTGTTGGCCCGGTTCCAATCTGGGTTCCTGATTCAATCCAGCTGTAAGAATATTGGCCAAAGCCACCTTCTACTGCGGGAATTAAATCTACCGTAACATCGCATTCTTCTACAATAAAATCTTCACCAAGATCAACCTGAACTGGCGGATATGTGGGTACCTCCACTTCAAAATCAGTTTGAACATCTGCTAGACCGCATGTATCGCCGACGACGAGAAAGTAAGTGGTTGTAAAGCCTGGCGATACAGTTATCGTATCTTCATTGGAACCATTAGACCAGGAATAATTGTATTCTCCAAAACCTCCCGTTATTGTAGGGAAAAGATCTATTTCATCATTGCAATCAACAAGTGCACCATCAAAACCCTCTACCACAAGTGGATCTTCTTCATTAACATAAAAGGTAAAATCGCTGGTTATAACAGCGTTTGCGCAATTAGATGCGATATTGGTAATGGTAACCGTTGCAAACTCCTCACCTTCTGATACTCCGTCTAGTGGTGAAGTTAGTACAAAACTTACGGTATCAACACCCGCCGGAAAGAATACACTATCTGGTAGTTCTGGTTGAAAATCTATTCCGTTTTGAGCGGTTCCCGTTATTTCTATATAAGCTGTTTCATCCACACCTTGGCTATCATTTGGACGAACAAACTGCAAAACAGCTTCTCCACAGCCTTCGTAAAGGGTTGAATCATTCAATCCTATCGGAACATCCAGGTTTACATTAACAACACTGTTAGACGTAAAAGAACCCGCTTCAAGAAAAACACCAGAATCTAATACCCCGTCAAATGCATCGCCTATACCGAGTTTTATGTGGTACTCTTCTCCACAAATCACCTCTGCAAAAGCTGTTAGTGTTACCGTCATACCGGGAAATTGAACATCGCCATCTGCCGGCGGTTCATTCGGTTGGAAGTACTGGCTGTCTTCAATCCAATTTGGATTGGCTTGCTCACAAGGAGTTGCATCGCCTCCACTGGGTGTTCCAGAATTAACTGTATTGATAGCAACCGGAGTATCTGAATCTGGAATCAAGGCTATATTTATAGCATTGTCTGTAAAAGGGCCGGTAATTCCCGGTCCACTTAAAAAGAAACCGAAGGCATCATTGAAATTGGAACAGGTATATCCTGGGTATTCGTTTGATGCGAAAACGTACCTAAATTCCAGAGAATCTCCATTTGGAATAAAATCAAACTCGAGTACTGCAGCATCGTTTATTTGCTGACCCGAAATCTCGACCAGATCCGGATCATTTTCAAATTCGTTCATAATAGCATCACCGAGTTCTCCAGTAATAAGCTGGTTGATGTTTCCTGAACCCATTACTAAAGCCTCGTCAAACTCAATCACGGCAGAATTTCCTTCATATCTTCCAATTTGCACGTTAATCTGATCGGCGGGTTGGCCATTAAAAGTTATATTAGAAACACTTACTCCGTTACCTAATAATACCTCTTGGACGAGTTCTTCAACGGTCATTGTTGTATTGTCAACAATAACCTGGCCGTTCATCGTTAAAGGCAATAGTACGGCTAAAACAAATGATAATTGTAAAAATTTTTTGAGCATAGTAATTGGTTCCATCTGGTATGGTCATTAAAATGACGGCCAATACATCTTGTAGTTGCCTGGGCTAAAAATATAAAAACACTTGAATTGGCGTGGAGATAAAGGAAACTGAAGTTCTTATCTTAGCGCCCCATATTACTTTGAATTATGACTGAAACAAGAAAGTACATAGAATCGAACAAAGAGAAGTTTTTAGATGAGCTGGTTGAACTTTTAAAAATACCATCTGTAAGTACAGATAAATCATACAAAGATGATGTTTGGAAAGCTGCAGAATATTTAAAAAATAAGCTTGAATCGGCAGGTGCGGAAAATACGGAGGTCTGCGAAACGGGCGGATACCCAATAGTATATGGAGAAAAAATAATTGACCCCAATCTTCCTACCGTTCTGGTATATGGTCATTACGATGTTCAGCCAGCAGATCCATTAGAATTATGGGATTCACCACCTTTTGAACCGGTAATCAAAGACGAAAAGGTTATTGCACGCGGCGCAGCAGACGACAAGGGACAAATGTATATGCATGTCAAGGCTTTTGAGACTATGGTTAAAACGAATGGCCTGAGCTGCAATGTGAAGTTTATGATAGAAGGTGAAGAGGAAGTGGGCTCTGAGAGTCTAGGGCCATTCCTGGAAGCAAATAAGGAAAAACTCAATGCAGATGTAGTGCTTGTGTCTGATACAGCAATGATATCTAACGAAGACCCGAGCATAACCATGGGGCTTCGCGGGTTGAGCTATGTTGAAGTGGAAGTTACCGGTCCCAATCGCGATTTGCACAGCGGAATTTACGGAGGGGCAGTGGCAAACCCAATAAATATCCTGTCAAAAATGATTGCATCTCTCACTGACGATGACAATAGAATTACCGTAGAAGGTTTTTATGACAATGTGGTTGATCTGTCTGCCGAAGAGAGAAAAAAACTGAATATGGCACCATTTAATTTGGATGCATATAGAAAAGATCTGGAAATAGGCGATGTTCATGGAGAAGAAGGGTATACTACTATCGAGCGAACCAGCATCAGACCAACCCTGGACGTTAATGGCATTTGGGGTGGTTATACAGAGCCTGGAGCTAAAACTGTTCTTCCGTCTAAGGCCTATGCCAAAATCTCAATGCGGTTGGTGCCTAACCAATCATCCGAAGAAATAACTGCAAAATTCAAAAAGCATTTTGAAGCAATTGCCAAGGATTGTGTTAAGGTTAAAGTAACTCCCCATCACGGTGGCGAACCGGTTGTTACACCAACCGACTCTAAAGCATACAAAGCCGCAAGTATGGCGATGGAAAAAGCTTTTGGAAAAAAGCCAATACCTGTTAGAGGTGGTGGTTCTATACCTATTGTGGCCTTGTTTGAAAAAACATTGGGTTTAAAGACCATCCTCATGGGTTTCGGTTTAGACTCAAACAAGATACATTCGCCAAACGAGAACTACGGATTATTCAATTATTACAAAGGCATTGAAACCATCCCTTATTTCTACCAGTATTTTGCGGAGCTCAGTAAGTAAGCTGCTTGAGCTTATTCTTCTTGCTTTTCTGCTCAGTTCTTGCAACTACGAAAATGTAGAAGTAACCGGGGTGAAGGAAATCAAGCTTAGCGATATCAATGCGAAGTCGTTAAAGATATATGGGGAGGTAAAAATTTTAAATCCAAACTCCTACCCCATTAATATTAAGAGAATAGATGCTGACGTTTTCATCAATAGGAAGAAAACAGGCAAAGCAAAATTGCTGAACAAAATAAGAATCCCTGCAAATTCTCATGAGTTTATTCAAGCGGAAATAGAAACAGAAATTGATGGTGGCTCATTAAATTTATTGCCATTGGTTCTGCAATCTGCTTTTTCGGGTAAAGCTGATATCAGGTTAGTTGGCGATATGAAAGCTGGCACATACCTATACGGAAAAAAGATTCCGTTTGATTTTACGGAACAAGGAGAAATCTAAAAAGAAGAATTATCCCTATTAAGAAATACACAAATCTACTGGCCGAAGAAACGAGCCCTTATTTACTTCAACACGCCCATAATCCGGTCAACTGGGTGCCTTGGAAAAAAGAACATCTGGAAAGAGCAACAAAAGAAAACAAACTCATACTGGTCAGTGTGGGCTACTCAAGTTGCCATTGGTGCCATGTCATGGAAAAGGAAAGCTTTGAAGACCCGGGAGTGGCAGAGATCATGAATGATCATTTTATTTGCATCAAGGTAGACCGTGAAGAACGACCTGATATTGATCAGGTGCACATGGAAGCTGTTCAATTAATGAGCGGGCAAGGCGGCTGGCCTCTGAATTGCTTTACAAGCCCCGATGGATTACCTATTTACGGTGGCACCTACTTTAAAAAAGAACAATGGGTTAACATATTGAAACAACTTGCCACATTGTGGAGCGAAAACCCTGAAAAAGTTCTGGAATATGGAAAAGCAGTTAAAGAAGGACTTGATAAGAAACCCATACTCTCAAAGAACAAAGACTCAGTCCAGTTTGATATTTCCACTTTAGAGAATGGGGTAAAGAGGTGGGAGACGAGAATGGATCGAGTGCATGGTGGCCCAAATAAAGCACCGAAGTTTCCTCTTCCGGGCAGTTATGAATTCTTGATGAATTACGCTTTTTACAAAGAAGACAAATCCTTGGAAGAATATGTAAATCTTAGTCTGGAAAAGATGGCTCGCGGGGGCCTTTACGATCAGGTAGGTGGTGGTTTTACACGCTATTCAACAGATATTTTTTGGAAGGTTCCCCATTTTGAAAAAATGCTCTATGATAATGCCCAGCTCATTGGCCTGTATTCGATGGCATATAAACACTACAACCAACTGGAGTTTAGAAAAGTGGTAGATGGAACCATTGAGTGGTTAAAAAGAGAAATGAAGGACTCTAGTGGCGGTTATTATAGCGCACTGGATGCTGATAGCGATGGCGAAGAAGGAAAATTCTATACCTGGAACACTGCTCATGTACCTGAAGATTATGCAGATTATTACGATACTTCTGAGCGAGGAATTTGGGAAGGAATGCTCATCCCCATCAGAAAAGAAGGCATTGAGATTTCCGAAAGCTACTACGATAGTTTGGAAAAATTGAATAAAAAACTTCTCCAAGAAAGAAATAGTCGAGTAAGACCGGAAACCGATACAAAGATCATTTTATCATGGAATGCCATGCTCGCAAAATCGCTTGCTGTAGCCGCGGTTCAACTAAACTCTGAAACCTATTTAAAGGATGCTAAAGAACTTATTGGTTTTATTGAGAGAACTTTTTACGACCATGGAAGCGGTAAGCTCTATCACACCATTACCAGCGGTAAACTAGGTGATAACTCATTTCTTGAAGATTACGCATTTCTTATTGATGCCTTGATAAGTCTATTTGAAGCATCTGGCGAAAACAAGTACATTGAATTAGCTCGCGAGCTCTGCCATATTGCAATGGATAAGTTTTACGACGAGAAGTCAGGACTTTTTCAATTTATTGACATTACTGATGAGCAATTAATATCTACTCCAATTGAATTGAACGATAACGTGATTCCGGCTACAAATTCAGTTATGGCCGACAACCTGTTTAAATTGAGCTCTATTTTTAATATTTCTTATTTTGAAAGAGTAGCAGAACGACTTTTAAAAGGCATTGAAAAGGGTATACCAGATTATGCAGAGGGGTATTTCAATTGGATGAAACTTTGGCTCAATCGCTGCATTGGTTCACCGGAGTTAGTTGTCACAGGCCCTGATGCATTGAAAGTTTTCAAAGAACTAAATGATGAAATCTTTCCGCTTAGCTTACGTGTATTTTCTTCAAAACCGAACCGTTTAGAAATTTTCAAAGGAAGGTTCAAAACGGATATGAACCAGATTCATATTTGCAAAAATCACAGTTGTAAGCTACCTCATCAAGAAACTCCTGGTGCACGTGAAGAAATCAGGGAGCTAATTGAACAAACTAAGAAAGAAATTGCCTGAAAAAACTTTAGCTATTCTAGCATTTTTACTCTGCAGTAATTTGCATGCGCAAATCTACGCCTTGCCAGAAGGTAAAGATTTTGTGGATAGCCAGCTTTTCAATTCAGATTTTATTGAGAAAAATAAAATCACGAAAATCCAATCTAAAATTGAAAAGAAAAAAGACGGAGACCGCATACGAGATCTTTTTCAATCTGAAGTTTACAGATTCTACGAAACGGGTCAGCTGAAATCTATCGAAGTTATAGACTATAAGAATGGAGACACTACACTTACTCTATACACCTATGCTGATAATGCGGTTAGATGCATGATCAAAAATGATTACGCCGGCTTATTCAGCTATTGCTATACCTATTCAGAAGGCCTGCCCTCAAAAGTGGTTTATTCCAGATCTACTGATTTAGAATCTTTAACCGCTTCGGTAAACCCGGAATTCAAGAAAGAAATTTCTGAAGAAAATATTGAGCACATACGATACAATAATCAGCTACACACAACTTACTTCAACAGTGTTAAACGGCCCTACTCCAAAGAAATAAGGTATTACGATGAGAATGGGTATTACACTAAGTACCTGAAAACGTTTGTTATGACGAATTCATCTCATAAGGAAGAATACACTTATGGCGAAAAGGGATTTCTGAGTGAAAAAAAAGTTTTAGAAAACGGAAGCAAAGAATACCGAATGACTTATGAATATGATGAGATTGGCAACTTGCTAGCTGAAAACAGATATGAAAATGGAGAGCTAATTTACAGGACTGAAAATGTGCTTTTTCCCGAATCAATGCTCTTAAAAGCCAGGTTGACCAGAAATGAAAATGCCGCTCATATAGTTATACGGACGTTTGAATATTCTTACCGGTAGTATCGCCGTAAAAGCCTTATTTTTGTGCTTCCAAAATAAAAATTCATGAAAAAGACGATCGTATTTTCTCTGATATTCCTGTTTTTGGGAATGGGATGGGCCAAAGCGGATGAAGGAATGTGGCTTCCGATGCTCATTAAAAGATTAAATCAACAGAATTTACAAGAAATGGGCTTGCAATTAACGCCCGAAGAAATTTACAGTGTTAACAATTCAAGCTTAAAAGATGCCATCGTTTCAATGGGTGGTGGCTTTTGTACAGGCGAAATCATTTCTCCTAATGGCCTTCTACTCACCAACCACCACTGCGGGTATGATGCTATAAGAGAAAACAGCACAGTAGAAAACGACTACCTCACAAATGGTTTCTGGGCAAAGAATTATGATCAGGAATTGCCTAATGAAGGCTTGTATGTGTCGTTCCTTGTGAGAATGAAAGATGTAAGCCAAGAAATTTTAGACGCTGTTGACGGTATAGAATCTGAATCTCAGAGACAGGCTAAGATAGCCGAGCTGAGTAGGGAAATTGCTGCAAGAGTGGAAGAAGGAACAAATTACGACGCGCAGGTGAAAAGCTTTTATGCTGGCAACGAATTTTACCTTTTCGTGTACGAAAGCTACAACGATGTTAGGCTGGTAGGCGCACCTCCCTCTTCAATCGGGAAATTTGGTGGAGACACTGATAATTGGATGTGGCCTCGTCAGACTGGCGACTTCGCCATGTTTAGAGTATACACGGGCCCGGATGGTAAACCAGCTGAATATAGCCCGGATAATATCCCAATGAAATCCAAGCACTTCCTACCAGTATCAATTGCAGGTGTGGAACAAGGAGATTTTACTATGACTTTTGGATATCCGGGAACCACGGATCGATACCTTACATCTTTTGGCGTAGAACAAGCTATTAATAAAAAGAATCCGACCATTGTTGAGATTAGAGATGCAAAGCTGGCTGTGCTGCGCGAAGACATGAAAGCAGATGATGCAGTTCGTTTAATGTATGCATCTACATACGCTTCAACAGCCAATTACTGGAAGTATTTCATCGGTCAAACTGAGCAATTAAAAGCTTTAGATGTAAAATCTGACAAAGAAGCTTTAGAAAAACGATTTCAAGATTGGGCTAACTCAGATGCCAAAAGAAAGAGTAAATACGGCGGCGTTTTAGCCATGATTGAAGAAGGGTATAAAATGACCGACAGCACGGTAATTAGCGGTGTATACGTAACAGAAGCAGGATTGACCGGAGCGGATGCCATACTGTTCTCTTTTCGTCTTGGAAGGCAAATAGATCAGATGATGAAATCTGAATCAGAAGAAGAAAAGGAGCAGATTAAAACTGCAATACTCGGTTATGCTGAAGAATTTTTTAATACACACAACATGTCCACAGATCAGGATTTGTTTGCGGTAACAACAGAAATGTATCACCAGAACGTGCCAATGCACCAACTTCCGGGATACATTAAAGAAAACAGTAAAAAGTACTCAGGTAAATGGGATCAATTCGCAGAAAGAGTTTACGATAAAAGCCTATTCACCGATCTTGACCGACTTAAAGATTTTCTTGAAAAGCCTTCGGAAAAAGATCTGGAAAAAGATCTGATGAAACAGGTATCTGACGATCTGATAGGATTGTACAGAGGGGGAGCTGCTCAGAATGCAGCAGCAAATGAAATGATGGACAAGGGAAATAGACTATTTCAGGACGGGCTGAGAAAAATGATGCCTGAGAAAGAATTTTATCCGGATGCTAACTCCACGATGAGAGCCTCTTTTGGAAATGTAAAACCTTATGAGCCGAAAGATGGTGTGAAGTTCAAATACTTCACAACTTTTGATGGAATTATGCAGAAAAAAGACCCGAATGACGATGAGTTTAACGTACCTGAAAAACTTTCAGAACTTTACGAAAGCAAAGACTACGGCCAATATGCTGATAAAGATGGCAATCTCAGAGTGAACTTTATTTCTACGAATGACATTACTGGAGGAAACTCAGGAAGCCCTGTAATAAACGGAAACGGAGAACTTGTAGGTTTGGCTTTTGATGGCAACTGGGAAGCTATGAGTGGAGATATAAACTTTGAGCCTTCTGTTCAAAGAACGATCTCTGTTGATATTAGATACGTTTTATTTATCGTAGACAAATTTGCCGGTGCCAGCAACCTAATAGATGAAATGACCCTGGTTAAAAAGTCATCCAAAAAAGAAATGACAAAAGAGCCAGAAGCTAAGAAAACAGAGAAAGTTCAAGAACCGGTACTGAACTAATAACAAAAGAGATATTAAATTGAAAAGGGCTCCTATTGGAGCCCTTTTTTGGGTTTACCCGCTACAAAATCCTTGAGATAAAAAGGCTCAAAATAAGCCAGGTTTTCAAAGTTTTGATTGCTAAACTTTTCTTCTGCCAAAAGGGCCATGCCCAGAGCAGATGCATATGATTCAACGTATTTAAATCTGGACGATCGCAGCACTTCTTTACATTTTTCAGCTCCGTCACCGAAATAATAGATTTCCGAAAAGTTTTCATGTGCTGCAAAACTATTCTGATCAACTATCTCTGCACGCGTTCCAAATACCTCCTTTCCCGCATCATCATAGGCTGCACAAAACACTTCCATTCGCCGTGCGTCAATCATGGGTATCTTCAGTGCATTCCCAACTTTTGATTTCACCCTACGCGCCATTGCTTCAAGAGGATTAATGGCGATCAACGGAATATTTCTACCCATGCAGATGCCCTTTGCTGTAGATACACCTATGCGCAGCCCGGTGTAGGAGCCCGGACCTTCACTTACGGCCACTGCATCCAGATCTAAAAAATTAATGTCTGCCATAACACGGTCAATAAATACATTGACATTTTCAGCGTGACTATAGCGATTAGAAAGGTCTTCTTCGAGTTCTATAATTTCACCATCAACAGCTAAGCCGATAGAGCAGACTTTCGTAGAAGTTTCAATGCAAAGAATTTGCGCCAAGGTTAGTCCTTTTTGTAAAGGTCTTCTTTACTTACGACTTCAACCTTATCTCCTGGCATTAATTTTTGCGATACAGCATCATAGGGACCCGAAACAACAAGCTGACCTTCGTCCAGTCCATTTTTGATTTCAATGTTTGTGTCATCCTGAATTCCTGTCTCAACAACCTGAAGTTGGACTTTTTCTCCGTCAATCAAAAAAACACAGGTAAATGATTCATTATTCTCACTATCCGAATCGCCCATAAGGCGGTCTACACCCGATCTTTTCTTGGCCGAAGAAGTGTCCGTTCTGGTTGTAATGCTTTCGATAGGAACGGTCAAGGCCCCGTCTACCCGGTCCGTGTTTACCTCTACGGTTGCGTTCATACCAGGTCTAAAGGGAGAAAGATTTGACTGCGTGCTATCAACAAGATCCTCATAAGAAGAAGCAAGAATTCTAATCTTCACTTCAAAATTTGTAACCTGATCTGCAGATAGACCGGAAGTTTTTGCAGAATTAGCTATTTCAGTAACAAGACCTTTAAATTTTCTATCTACATAAGCATCTACTTCAATATTTGCCGTATCTCCAAAAGAAACTCGAACAATATCGCTTTCATTTACTTCAGCCAAAACCTCCATTACCTCTAAATTGGCAACTCGCATAATTTCTGTCCCTGTCATTTGCATGGCGCCTACTACTTGCTCTCCAACTTCTGCACTAAGACTTGAAATTGTTCCATCCATAGGCGCATAGATGGTAGTTCTGGAATAGGAATCTCTTGCTTCTTTAACGCTTGCCTTTGCCGACTCGACAGAAAACTGAGATGCCCTTACACTTTCTCGTGCCGCCAGAACTTCAGCTTCGGCTGTTTCATAGCTTGCTCGAACATTATCAAAGTCAGCTTGCGAAATTGCACCCTGGTCTAGTAGCTTTTGGTTTCTATCAAATACAATTTGATTATTTCTGAATTGCGCTTCAGCCTGAAGAAGCCTTGCATCTGCATTGGCCTTATTTGCCCGTGCACTATTTAGAGCGGCTTCGGCTCGATCTAAAGCAGCCTGAGCCAGGTCGGGGTTAATTTTTACCAGTAAATCGCCTTCCTTAACCTGGGCTCCTTCCTTAAATGGCAGTTCCAGTATCTTTCCAGAAACTTCAGAGGATATGACCACTTCTGTTTCGGGTTGAATTTTACCATTAGCAACAACCGTTTCGCTGATGGTTCGGACTTTTGCTTCCGAACTGGTAACTTTCATATCCTTATTTCCTCGTTTAAGAATAATGGCAGTTGCCACGAGTGCAATTATTACCAATACAATTATCCAAATGAGTCTTTTCTTGGTTTTGGACATAGTTGCTTGCTAATTAAAGTTTATAGCTCAATAGGTTTACCGAGGTAGAAATCCAAAATCTTTGTTCTGAATACAAAGGTATATTTGGCCCTTACCTTTTCGCTTTGAGCTTGGGTATACTGTGTCTTGATATTGTTATATTCAACTGCATTGATCACATTCTGCTCATACCTAACCTCAGCATATTTGAAAGATTCTTCGAGTGCCTTAACGGCTTTTTCTGCAGAGATGTAGCTATTCATAGCTGCTTTAGCATCGGCGTATGCCTGCTCAATATCAAACCTTAGTTGATTTGTAATTTGCGAATACGATATATCGGCATCCAACTGATTGACTTTTGCTCGATTTAAATTGGCCTTTGCCGTATTTCCATTGAATATAGGTATCGTTAATCCCAATTGTAAATTTTGGTTGAAGTTATCTTCTAATTGATCACCCAGTCTTTTCGTCCTAAAATCAGATTCGCCAAAGGATAATTGAGGAACAAAAACAGGATATACTTCTGCATTACCAGGATTAACAGCCTGACCTATTTCAACCAAACTGGTGGTTCCGTCTCCAATTTGCTCTCGGTTATTTCCAGAGTAACCTGAACCGAGAGATCCGCTAAGCGATATGGTAGGATACAATTGCCCTCTTGCTGATGATAAGCTATATTCGGCAGCACGTCTTCTTGCTTCTGCTGCTTTAACTTCTGGCATGAGCTGCTTTGCCCTAACATAAATATCTTGCGAAGTATTGTTTAATAGTTCAACGCCTTCATCCGATAAATCTGGATTTACCACATCAAAACCCTGACTTTTTTCGTAATCCAGTTGTAAGAGTTGCGTGAGGTTGAGAGTAGAAAGCTGTACCTGATTTTGGGCGTTGGTTAAATTGAGCTCTTCCTGGGCCAATTGTGCTTCTGTATCGTAGAGATCTCCCTGCGGAGCCGAGCCGGCATCAACTAGCTGCCTTGTCCTTTCTACCTGCTTTTCGGTGATTGTTACTTGTTGTTGAGCTATTTCAACATTTTCCTTGTTTAGTAGTATTTGCAAGTAGAATAGGCACAATTGAAGAGAAATATCATTTTTAATGTTTTCAAGATCGAATCTACTGGCTTGCAAACTTGCTTCATTACTTCGCACTTGTTTTACCCTGGAAAGCGCGTTAAACAAATCAACACTCGAAGAGAGAAATAAATTACCAGATGAAACCTGTCCTTGGGCAAACTCATTGGTGAAAGGGTCAATTCTCTGTCCAAAGTTGAATCCATAACTGGCTCCTGCATTAAGATTTGGCAATAGACTGTAACGGCTTTGCTTATAGTTTATATCAGCTCGCTCAATATTCAATTTTGATTGAAGAATATTCAAATTATTATCCATTGCGTAATTAACGCAGCGCTCTAAATCCCATTTTTCCTGAGAAAAAGCAGTAATTGATAGAATAGATACGGTCAGTGCCAGGAAATTGCGTAGCATAATCTAGTTTGTTAATAGGAAAGTAAAAGTAGAAAGCTCAGGAGCAAAAGTTGACCGATTAAGTATAAGCGGCTTGTTTAATTGGTAAATGGTTAGAGTTTCACTATCTCAACTTCTACCCTTCTATTGGCTTCGGCCTGACGATTGTTGATGGGCGTTGGAAAGATCATCTTGGCATTGCCGAAGCCCTTGAATTTCATTCTATCTTTTGAGACCCCTGACTCAACTAGCTTGTTATAAATGGCTTGAGCCCGATCTTCGCTGAGCTTAATGTACTTTCTTTTATTTCTCTTTGCCTCCCCGTTTACATGCCCTTGAATCTCTATATGAACCTCTGGATTTACATCCATAAATGACTTTAATTGCTCAAGAGCCGGCAGACTCTTTTCAAGAATCTGTGTATCGTCAACTTCAAATTTAATTCGATCCATATTTAATCTATCTCCCAAGGCCATTCTTTTTAGTTCAATAGGAACCTTGTAGAACGAATCATTTTTTGCAAGAAAGGTTTCTGTCGCCAGCAAATAGCCTTCTTTCACAACAGATATTTCGTAATTGCGATATGAAATTACATCAAGCTCTACCCGAGAAACTGCAGAAAATGAAGATTGAACTGAATCTGGTAAGCCTTCAAGGGCAATATTTGAAGCGAGTCTTTGTCCAGATTTCTTATCGGTAACCGTAATCTGAAGGGTTCTATAAGGTATGCTATACTCTTCTCTGTTATCGTCTTCAACATCTTCCTTATTATCTGAATCTAGTCTCTTAAAGTGCAAATAAATAGTGTGTCCTTCGTTCTCTTTAAACGGGTTATCTACAAGTAAATAATACAACTCTCCCTTCTTTACTTTTAGCGGTTTACTGTATGGACTTCCAGGACCTGAGGGTACGTACTCATCAATAGATCCCACTGAAAGTCCAGTTTTACCATTCACTTCAATATTTTTTCTGGAAATATTGGTCCTGATAGGAATTCTCGTTCCATTCTCGATGTCATTACAAAAATTAGGCCCGTCATACTGAAAAATAAGGAAGTCGAAATCGTCTGTATTAATATTCGGAATCAGATCAAAGGTGAAGATTGCGTCATAGGGTACAATAAACTTGTACCATACAGTATTATGCTCCTTTTCAATGAAATAGGGGTCACCGAGTTCATAGCCTCGTATTTCAAGTTTATTGCCCCAACCCTTAGGTGAATATACAGGACCCACGACTGTGTCGTTTAGCATTAGAGCTCCTAGACAGTCTGAAGCAGTCTTTCCGAGCTGAATGGGTTTGCCAGCCTGCGAAAAGGTTGTTAAAGCAGACCCCAGGAATAAGAGAATAAAACTAACTCTAAAACTCATTCTGGTTAAAGTACGGAGATTGCTAAAATAGCTAATCAAGTCAATAATTGAGGTTAGCTCCCAACCATCTTTCCATTTCTTCTGTAGCCAGACCTTTTCTAGCAGCGAGATCTTGAATTTGATCTTTTTCAATTTTACCAACACCAAAATATTTGGATTCTGGATGTGCAAAATACAGGCCAGAAACCGAAGAAGCTGGAATCATAGCATTGTTCTCGGAAAGTATTATTCCTGTGTGCTCAGAGACATTCATGAGCTCAAATAATCCAGGTTTTTCTGTGTGATCCGGGCAAGCAGGATAGCCTGATGCGGGTCTTATTCCCTGGTATTTCTCCTTAATTAAATCTTCATTTTTCAAAGACTCGTCTGCAGCGTAGCCCCAAAAGTCTTTTCTCACCTTTTCGTGCATTAACTCTGCAAATGCTTCAGCCAACCTATCAGCCAGCGCTTTAAGCATGATACTATTGTAGTCATCTTTATCTTCTTCGAAGCGCTTCAGATGCTTTTCAATTCCCACACCAGTTGTGACTGCAAAACCTCCTATATAATCTTTCTGACCAGATGATTTTGGCGCAATAAAATCAGCCAGCGAAAGATTGGGTTGTCCTTTAGCCTTCTTGACTTGCTGGCGCGTAAACTCAAACTGATGAATCGGAACTCCATTTTCATAGACATCTACAGTATCCGGAGCAGATCTATTGGCTTCCCATATTCCTATTACGGCCCTGGGCTGGAGCCACTTGTTCGTAATGATCTCTTTCAACATTTCAGATGCATCTGCATAAACCCTGCTAGCTTCTTTGCCCACTATCTCATCATCCAAAATACGAGGAAACCTACCGTGCAAATCCCAGGTTTGAAAAAAGGGAGTCCAATCAATATACCTTGCTATTTCGCGAAGAGAATACTCTTCAAAAATCTTCACCCCAAGAAAGTTTGGAACAATGGGTTGGTATTCGCTCCAATTGAGTTCTAAAGCATTGTTCCGCGCGTCAGATATAGTGAGAAACTCTTTTTTAGACTTCTTCCCCTCATGATTGAGTCTTATCTTCTCGTATTCCTTTCTTATTGCACCGATGAAACTATCCTTCTCTTTACTCAATAGCCTTTCCACGACTGTAACAGACCTTGAAGCATCATTGACATGTACTGTTTGATTATTGGAGTAGTTGCGTTCAATTTTAACCGCCGTATGAACACGAGATGTAGTTGCCCCTCCGATCAAAAGTGGAATATCAAGCCTATTTCTCTCTAGTTCCTTGGCCACGTTTACCATTTCTTCCAGGCTAGGCGTAATCAAGCCACTTAAACCAATAATATCTACCTTTTCTTCAATTGCTTTAGCAATGATTTTATCTGCAGGCACCATGACCCCCATATCAATAACTTCGTAATTGTTGCAGGCCAGTACAACCCCAACAATATTTTTCCCGATGTCATGAACGTCGCCTTTCACGGTTGCAAGTAGAATTTTACCGGCCGCTGACTGGTCTTGATGTGTTTTTTTATCCTCTTCTATGTATGGTAGTAAATAGGCCACGGCCTTCTTCATTACACGTGCGCTTTTCACTACCTGCGGCAAAAACATTTTACCACTACCAAAAAGATCACCGACAATGTTCATTCCATCCATTAAAGGGCCTTCTATTACCTGGAGTGGCCTTGGAAATTCTTGTCTACACTCTTCTGTGTCTTCTTCAATGTAATTGTCTATTCCCTTAACCAGAGCATGAGCAAGTCTTTCTTTGATAGGTAGACTCCTCCATTCTTCAGCCTTTTTATCCGTCTGTTTGGTATCACTCTTAACGTGCTCGGCGTAATCCAGTAAATTCTCAGTAGCATCATCTTTTCGGTTCAGAAGCACATCTTCAACCTTCTCCAACAACTCGGTATCAATACTGTCATAAACAGTAAGAAGGCTCGGGTTAACGATACCCATGTCCATGCCGGCTTTTATACCGTGATAAAGAAATGCAGAATGCATAGCTTCTCTTACCGTGTTGTTACCGCGAAAAGAAAACGACACATTACTCACCCCACCACTTACTTTAGCCCCGGCCAAATTCGCTTTTATCCATTTTGTGGATTCGAAAAAATCTACCGCGTTGTTCCTGTGTTCTTCCATTCCTGTGGCCACCGGAAAAATATTCGGATCAAAAATGATATCATCGGGATTAAAACCCACCTGGTCTACGAGAATTTCATAAGAACGGCGACAAATCTCAATGCGTCTTTTAAGGTTATCAGCTTGCCCAACTTCATCAAAAGCCATTACAACCACGGCGGCACCATACCTCTTAATTCTTTTGGCCTGCCATACAAATTCGCCTTCTCCCCCTTTCAAGCTTATGCTATTGACTATTGCTTTTCCCTGAACACACTTTAACCCCGCTTCTATGATTGTCCATTTAGACGAATCAATCATAATGGGTACCCTCGCTATTTCAGGTTCTGCTGCAATGAGATTTAAAAATCTAACCATAGCTTCTTCGCCTTCCAGCATACCCTCGTCCATATTAACATCGATGACTTGTGCGCCACCTCTGACCTGGTCTAGAGCAACATCAACTGCTTCTTCGTAGTTATTTTCCTTTATTAACCGAAGAAATTTTCGGCTACCGGTAACGTTGGTTCGCTCACCAATATTTATAAAGTTAGATTCAGGACGAAGTACTAGAGGTTCTAGTCCGCTTAATTTCAGCATGGCTGGCGCTATTTTAGTTCGTGCATTCTGGCTGAATACTCGGACCTGGGTTTGTATTTAGAAGCCATTTCAGAGAGAGCTTTAATATGCTCAGGTGTTGTTCCGCAGCAACCTCCAACGATATTTAGAAATCCGTTTTCAAGAAAGTTTTTTACTTGTTCAGCCATCTCCTCAGGGGTCTGGTCATACTCTCCAAACTCGTTGGGTAATCCGGCATTTGGATGAGCACTCACAGCAAAGCGAGCTTTTTCAGCAAGAACCTTTAGGTACGGCCTCAACTGGGCTGCTCCCAAAGCGCAATTCAATCCTATTGAAAGAAGCGGAAAATGCTCAAGCGAGATGAGAAATGCTTCCGTAGTTTGACCTGAAAGTGTGCGACCGCTGGCATCGGTAATGGTACCAGAAACCATCACGGGTAATTCCAGGCCTAAATCATCAAATACATTATCTATTGCGAAAAGGGCCGCCTTGGCGTTCAGTGTATCAAAAACAGTTTCAACAAGAAGGGTATCCGCACCCCCATCTATAAGGGCCTTTACTTGTTCAGAATATGCTTCTACAAGCTGATCAAAGGTAATGGCTCGAAAACCAGGATCGTTTACATCTGGAGACAGACTGGCCGTTCTGTTTGTGGGACCAATAGATCCTACCACAAATCTCGGTTTGTCAGGATTGAGCTCAGTAAACTCATCGGCTACCTCGCGGGCTATTGCTGCACTCTGATAATTTAAATCGTATACTGCAGATTCCAGTCCGTAATCAGCTTGGGCAATTGAAGTAGAGCTAAACGTATTAGTTTCAGCAAAATCGGCTCCAGCTTCAAAATATACGCGGTGTATATCCTTTATTATTTCTGGCTGGCTAATGCTCAGTAAATCATTATTCCCCTTAAGAGAAAGGTGATGATCCTTAAATCGGTCTCCGCGAAAGTCATCCTCGTCTAAGTCATGTCTTTGGATCATCGTTCCCATAGCGCCATCCAAAATCAAAATACGGTGAAGCAGTAGGTCTCGAAGTAAATACCCCGACTCTTTAACTTTTCTCATGATTTAATTAATGGATATTGTTAAATGACCTCCAAAAACCACTGATCTGCTTTCGGAAAAATACCAGAAATAATACCGCCAGCAGTATGTAGGGAATCCCCATCAGGAAAACAATACCACTGTTTAGTCCCGCTGCAATTCCAAACCCACTCTCGTCAACAGCATCTTGTGCTACAGCCTTACACATGGCACACTGAGCCCAAGAATTGCTTACTGATACCACTAGAATGACGATTACTGCTAATGTTCTCTTTATTGTTTTCATGCTTCCTGTTTACAAAGATACTAAACGTAGTAGGGAGAGATCATGATATATACCAAAACTCCACTAACGGCTACATAAAGCCAAATTGGAAAGGTAATTCTTGCTATTTTTCTATGCCTGTCAAATCGTTTGGATAGAGCGCGCACGTAGGTAATAAGCACAAGTGGGATAATTCCGATTGAAAGCAAAATATGAGATATGAGTAAAACGAAATATACTGTTCTCATAATTCCCTCTCCGCCATAGGGGGTGCTGTTGCTGGTGGCATGGTAAATTACATAGAGAACCAAAAACAAAGCGGAAAGGATCACGGAAGTTGTCATCAGGCGCTGATGTAGCTGCTGGTTTTTATTCTTTATAGCTATGACTGCCGAAACAAGCATCACAGCTGTCAAACCATTGATCCCGGCATAAATGGGCGGAAGAAAACTGGTATCATAGCCGTCTATACTAATCGTAAAGAGTGCTGCTACAGCAACAGGGATGGTTATGGAAAGGCCTATTATCCAGGGCTTGTACTTTCTCTCTAAATTCTCGGTACTCATTGTCTTACTTTTTCAGACTCCTTTAGGATAGCTTCCTTCTTAAGCATCTTTATATCAGTAAACAAATCATCTACCTCTTTTGTGCTCGTTCCATCGTAAAAACCTCGAATGTGACGATCCTTGTCAACCAATACGAAGTAGCTTGAATGTAAAAACCCTCCAGGAGCTCCGGCATCTTCCTGGGTACTCAATAGGTAACCTTCAAATCCTTGCTGATAAATTTCTTCTTTTTCGCCCGTTAGAAAAGTCCATCTTTCAAAATCTGCTCCTTGAGATTCGCCGTATTCTTTCAAAACTTCTGGCGTGTCATTATCGGGATTTACCGTATGAGATAATAGGTGAACATCTTCGTATGCCGGATCTTCCAGGAGCCATTGCAAACGCGTCATTTGTTTGGTCATTATAGGACAAATGGTCGGGCAAGTAGTAAAGAAGAAATCAACGACGAGAATTTTTCCTTCAAAATCTTCCATGGACACCTTTTCTCCACTTTGATCTATAAACGTGAAGTCGGGTACTGTATGATAAACAGTGTCTCCTTCACTTTCTGCGTACTTTTCTCCGTAATAAGGAAGTATTTTAAAAGCATTATCTCCTTTAGAAAGGTAGATCAGTATAAGTCCAGGACCTATGAGGAGTAAAAGAAGTAAGAAGATTTTCTTGCGCTCTGTAACTGGCTTCATTTTAGGCGTTAAACTGCTGCCAGATCTCGTTCAAATGATTTGATTCGGTAATACCAATAAAAATCAAATAGATAATAAAGATGAGATATGGTACCAGAATAACATATCTAAGAGATTTTCGTTCATCCGCCAGGTGCATAAATACAGCAACAATATAGCCCGCTTTCACAAGGGTCATTACGATAAATGACCATTTTACAACAGGCCAAAGAGTGGTTCCTTGTTTAATAAAGATACCGAGGCAAACTTCTACAAGGGTTATGAGAGATAGCAAAACCGTAACAAAGACAATTTTCTTTCTAATCTTTTTCCCTGCTTCTTCGCTGTGATTAGCTGCAGTTGAATATGAATCGTTAACAATGAGGTCGTCGCGTTCCATTTAATGCCGATTTAGATAAGGTAGAAAAAGGTGAATACAAATACCCAAACGAGATCAACGAAGTGCCAGTAAAGGCCTGTTTTCTCAACCATTTCATAGTGGCCGCGCTTGTGGTATATCCCTTTAAGAACTCCTATAAATACTATAATATTGATCACCACGCCTGAAAAAACGTGGAAACCGTGAAAACCTGTGATGAAGAAGAAGAAATTGGCGTATTGAGGTGGGCCATATTCATTAATTGTCATATTAGCTCCCTGCACGTATTGCGTCTTATTGTTGAACAGCTCAAGCGCTTGCTGCCCTGTAATTACCGCTTCACTTTCTCCGCCTTTATTGGCTATAAGCGAGAAGTTGGCAATTGAAGACGCAGTTTCGCCGTGGGGAACTTCTTCTACCAAATGATAGCGAGAATTATCTTCTGAAATAATATATCCGGCTGAACCGTGAATGAAGTGACTCCATTCCCAGGCCTGTGAACCCAGAAAGAAAAAGCCTCCAACAATTGTCCAGGCTAGCCATTTAATAACACCTTTCTTATCCATTCTATGTCCTGCTTCCACAGCTAACACCATCGTTACTGATGATATAATAAGAATGAATGTCATAAGGGCAACGTAAATCAATGGGTAATTTCCGTGCAAGAAAGGCAATGAGTGGAATACCTCTTCACCAATGGGCCATTGTCCGGTATAAGAATGTCTTGCATAACTGTATGCAACTAACAAACCCGAGAAAGTCAATGCATCAGATACGAGGAAAAACCACATCATCATTTTTCCATAGCTCACGCTAAAAGGAGATCTTCCACCTCCCCAAAGTACCGATTTGTCTATTGCTTTAGAAGCTTCTCCAGCCATTTGAAAATATTTTGTGCAAGTTTAGTGAAATAATAGCAAAAATAGGAATAGATATACCCAAAGCCCATCAACAAAATGCCAATATGTTGCACCTAATCGCAATCTTAAATTATTAATCTGACCGGATTTACCAAATTTACCTATTGCGAAAATTGCGATGAGAAATAAAAAGCCACCGAGCACGTGCAGAAGATGTAATGCGCTTAATATGTAAACATAGCTACTGGCTGAATTGGCATAAATTGATATTTCGTCTGTTAAGGGCTTTTCAAAGAGCTCGTCATTGGAGTAATAATAGTCGCCTTCGTGGTAAACCAAATCTCGTCCCTTAAATTGAATACTATAATCTTTTCCGTACTCACCGGCCAAATTGTCAACATGGCTTGAAAGGTAGCTACCCTTTCCGGTTAATTGCTCCCAGCCATAAAATTGAGAAACTCCAAAACCTACAGCAAGAATTAAGGTGATGATAAAGAACATGTTGGTCTTAGATTCATCTCCGGAGTTTGATGCTTGCACAGCTTGTCGAATTGTAAGGCTACTCAATAAAATAAAGGCGGTTGAGATATAAAAGGCGGTGGGCATTGCTATATCCACCCATAGCTCTCCATACGAACTAATTACATAAGCACTTGAGAGACCTGCAAACAGCATTATAATGCTAAAAATACCTATGTAGAGAACCATTTTTTTGGCTCTCTCATTCGTCTCGGGACTTGCATCTTCAATCGGCACTGAAATTCCTTCTGTCATCATTCTAAAGTTTATCCAATAAATAAATGAGCTGAATGATAGGTAAGTAGAAGAAAGAGGCAAACATCACGAGTTTAGCTCTCTTGTTCGTTCGGTTTAAGTAGAAAAAAGCTGCCGGCACTGCAAAGAGGATAGCGAGAAGAGCGGAAGTCCAGGCTGAGTGAAAACCGGTCAGATCAAAAGCCCATGGAAGCATCCCCACAGGCACCAGGAATAAGGTGTAAAGCAATATGAGAAAAGCGCTCTTACTATCTTTTCCGCCTTTTGAGGGTAGGAGCCGATATCCTGCTTTTTGGTAGTCTTTATCAGCTACCCATGCGATGGCCCAAAAATGTGGAAATTGCCAAACAAACTGAACAGCAAAAAGCAAACCCGCATACAGATCAAAGTCTGATGTGGCTGCAACATATCCCAGCATGGGTGGTATAGCTCCAGGAAAAGCACCCGCGAAAACAGCCCAGGATGTATGCTTTTTTAAGGGAGTATAAATAAAGACATAACTAAAGAGTGCAAGAGCGCCCAGAATTGCTGATAGTGGATTAAAAACCAGGTAAAGAATAATGAGGCCACCTATCCCTATAAGGGTTGAAAGAATCATTCCTTCAACAACAGACATCTTACCTGTAGGAAGCGGTCTGCTCTGGGTTCTGTTCATCAGAGCGTCTACATCTTTTTCAATTATCTGGTTGAATCCATTAGAAGCCCCGGTTACCAGATATCCACTAAGCGAAAGCCAAAGAACTTCTACCCATGAGAAATTAACGGCTCCTATGGCATATCCAATTACGGAAGAAACAACTACAAGAAATGTGAGTCTGAGCTTGGTAAAGGCCATATAGGCCGTAATCTTAGACAGTACAATTTCTTTGAAAGATGTAGATGCTGAATCTGCTATCAAAACAATCTTTTAATTTGGCTGCAAAGATAGTCAATAATGACTATTCTATAACAGGTACAATTTAAAAGGTTCTTTGTTTATTGTGGAGAGCTGTTGATACTTTGATTCCTACAACATGTTCATTTTGAGTTCCGAATTCTTCATTGAACCAATGGCGAAACAAATAATTTACCGAAGCTCTTAGATTAATTTTAGGATTTATGATAATACCGAGGTGAAGATTGTTAAGGAAGACTTCATTCTTTATGCCCTGACCTATAGTATTTCCATAAATTGAAGAAGGGTTTGCATAACTTTTAAAAATATCGCCTCCCAAGTTCAAACTGTCAGGATCTCTTCCATACTGAGCGTACATAAACATCCCTTCGGCAAAGAATCTATTGTGCTCAAGATAAATCTCTGCGATACCTTCATAAAAATTAGCACCCAACTGATGGGCCAAAGGTTGATTATAGTGCGCGTAATTCTGCAGCACAGAACCATGACTATAGGTAAAGGGTCTTGCAACATTGAATTCACCGCGGAGCCAGGACATGTCTAGCTTGAATGGATCAAACCACTGCAGGCCCAATTGAAAGCCCCATTTATTTGCCCACCAGCCGTCTCCATCTCTGAATTCACTCAACAAGAACTCATCTAAAACAAACTGAGAGTAGGCTAGTACTTTCTTTGAGATTTTATATGAAATATCGAAACCCAGTATTGCGTTATCTGCAGAACCTTGAGCAAACTCAACCGACCTGAAGAAGATAATCGGATTGAGATAGTTGGGATCAAAACCCCGATTACTCAGCGTGTCGTTTGCCTGCCAGATAATTGATTCAAAAAGTCCGATGTTTACGCGTGGAGAAATTGCCCAATTAAGGTAATGAGTAGACGTGTACTTGGGTCTAAAATCAAGCATATTGCCTTGCGTGGGATCCGTGCCGTCCTGCGCAGAATAGAGATTGGTGTACTTAATATTCCAGACATCTGTTTCAATCTTCAAGTAGGGGTAGTTAAAAGCCGCTTCACTGAGCATAAAAGAGCGATATCCGTTTCCGATATGGTTTTTCCCAAACCCCAATTCAAACTGAAAAAAATCTACAGGAGTGTAGGCGAGCCTAAGTGTAGGAAAAAGGTAACTGTAGCCCGCATCAGCCTGATTTTTGCCATAAGCCGGGAAAACTCCAGTGCTGTCTATAAATTGCTGAACATAAAATGGAGCCCTTTCTTCACCATAAATAAAGTCTCCGTACAAGGATAGTTTCTTTCCAAACTTGGCGTTGATTGCCATTCCAAGAGATGCTGTCCAGATTTCGTCGTTTAGATTGCTGTAACCGAGGCCAAATTCCGCAAGAGGAACGAAGCCCAAATCAAAATTTCTGTCAGCTGATTTTTCCCAAAAATCATTAGTAAAACCTGAAAGAATCAAGGAAGTATCTGTTTGCAAGAGCAAAACTGAATCAATATCACGTATAGAATAAGGATTCAGAGCAAGAAAATCTCTTTGTCCATCACTCATTAAAACCCGATTTACTTGTCTTGTAAGATGGTAATTTGACCAGTAATGTCCTGGTTGCGCAAAAAGAACGGATACGAATAGAAATAGAAGAAAGCTAAGTCTTAGTTTATTCCGCACTGTGAGCCAGATTCAAAGGTTTCTTCCTTGAAGGGAATAGTAAGACAGAATTTACCAGCAAAAAGCTGATAACAAACATGCAGAAAAAAGAAAGGGTCGGATCTAAAGACCGAAAAAACGTAGATATAATAGGCACAACAATACAAATAAAGTATAGCACTAATCCAGTTTGGGCATGTGTGTACCCTTTATCAATCAGAATATGGTGAACATGCTTCCTATCAGGAGCAAAAGGCGACATTCCATTTGAAATTCTGATAGAAAACACCCTCAAAGTATCAATTAAAGGATATGCCAGAACTGCCATAGCGTAAACGGGAGCGGAAAGACCTGAAACCATTGAAGGAAGGACATCAAGTCTTGTCTCGATGCACTTTATTGCAAGTACAAAAGTTAATGCTCCTATGAAAAGAGCACCAGAATCTCCCATGAAAATTCTCGCCGGATTAAAGTTAAATACTAAAAAAGCACCGAGGGAGCCAGCGAGAATAAAGCTTAAAAGACTTAAAGGCAGCTGAGCAGTTTGATAGAACCAAACCCCAAAGAATACCGATGTAATCATGCCTACACCTGCCGCTAGACCATCACTACCATCAATCAGGTTAAATGCATTGACCACTACTATATAAGTAAAAACAGAAAGGAGAACGCTTGCGTAGTAAGGAATTTCTTCAACGCCAAATAACCCGTGAAAACCAGATATTCTAATATCGGCCATCATAACCAAAATAAAACCTACGATAAGGTGCGATACCAGCTTCTTAACGGGCGCCACACCGATGATATCATCCTTTACACCGATGAAAAATATCAAAATGGAAGCCGCTATGAAAAATTTAAATTCCATAACAGACTCCTTAAATTGGTCCGGACTCCCAAAGTAGCTCATATTATCCCATGGAAACCAAAGTGCATATGAAAACAAACTTGCCGCAAAAATGATAATTCCACCAATGGTAGGTTTGCTTGCGGTGTGATGTTTTCTCTCTTCTGATGGCTCATCCACCAGATGCTTGAGCTTAGCCACTTTGATAAGCGAAGGAGTAGCCAAGAGCACAACAAAAAAAGACGTTACAAAGCCCAAAATGATCTCTCTCACGGTTCAATGAATTTGAGTTAGACTAAAAATTGCGGTAAACATTATTTAAGTCTGTTCTTATGCCAAAATACCAAAATTGATTGGTGTTGGAGACATTTTTAAAATCTTCTTTTCTATTGGTTATCCCCACGTAAACCTGCATATTGGTTCGAGGATTGAAAACATAGGCCAGTCTGATATTCTGATAATTCATTTGAGACGCGGAAGATAGATTTTCTGAGCCTGGTGGCTTCAAGATATCTCTACCTTCTTCACTGTAATTGGCATACACAATTTCAGTCGTAAAGAGAATTCTTTTGTAAAAATAAGTCACATCAAACCTGTATTCATTAAATCCCGCCCCCATAGGGTGAGCAAGGGCTTGATTACTGTGTGTAAAACTCTGAAGGGGCTCAGGAGCAGCGTACATAAAGGGTTCTGTATGGTTAAACTCTGCTCCAAGGTCTAATCTTTTGAAAAGGTTTCTGTACTTGGCGCCTAGCTGATAGCCAAATCTCTCGCTATCCGGGTCATCTAAAACAAGCTGTCCGTAGATACTCATGTTCTCATAAGGATGCCAGCCAATATTAAGCCCTAAAAGATTATTTTGATCTTCGCTGCCAAAGCTGTTGATGATTGAATTCAGACCCGGCACTGGAATTAAGGATTGAGCATTGAAAGGCTCTGTTCCGGTTGAATCGTCAAATTGTTTCCAGATTGTCATTTCAGCTATACCAATCTCAAGATTCTTTAAGGGTTTTAAGCTCAGGTAATTCAGGTTGAAGTACTTTCTCTTGAAAAGAGATTCAGGTGTCTGACCTATAGGAAGCCGGTCTTGATTTTGCAACAATCCTATGGTATACCTGAACTGCAGCTTTCCTTCTCCAGGTTTTATATTATAGCTGGCAAAGGGATAGTTGAAACTATTGTCTGAAATAATAAGCGATCTATGTCCAAAACCAACGAATTGCTCGTAGTGACCCAAGCTCAATTCTAACCAATCAGCCGCTCTGATCCCCACATAACCATTGGCGATATTGTAGTCCCAACCCGTTTCTTTGAAGACCTTTAGCTGTGGCGACCCAGGAAGAACAGTAAGCGAATCGGCAAAGTGGTTAAGGTATTGCGGAACCCTTGTCTGTATTTCTCTGAAATCAGTATACAGAAATACATTTTCGCCAATTTGTGCAGAAAGAGCGAAACCACGTTGGTTAACATAAGTGCTCGTTCTTCCAGATGGAGAGATAATTTCATTGCCATAACCGAAGTCAAAAATAAAATCTGCATTCAGTTTGAAATTTTCTTTGCGCAACTCAACGAGATGATCACTAAAAACCTTTTCGGTTATCCAGTAATAGTATTTGGAAGAATCTCTGCCGACTCCCTGTATGGCATCAACGTTGATATTACTACGAGAAACTGGTTTTAGACCGAAATGTACATTGTGTTCTCTATGCAGCCCTGCACGCTCAATGCGCATTATAGAGAGGTTATTTACAGGCAAATAAAAATCCTGTCCATTAACGATCGTTAAACCAAAAACGGCGAAAAAGCTTAAAACCAGCTTAAGAGCTGGCTTTGACCGTATGTTCACAGTATTCTTTATAAACGGCTTCTATTCCTTCTTTGAGTTCAATTCTGTGCTTCCAGCCCAATTTATGAATTTTGGAAACATCCATAAGTTTTCTGGGAGTACCATCGGGCTTCGAAGTGTCAAATCTCAATTCGCCCTGAAAACCAACCACCTCTTTTATCATGCTTGCCAGGTCTGCAATGGAGACATCCTTTCCCGTGCCAATATTAACAAAACCCTTTTCGTTATACTTTTCCAATAGATACACGCAGGCCTCTGCCAGATCATCTACATGAAGAAATTCTCTCAGCGGACTGCCAGTACCCCAAATCTCCACATTCCGTTTATTCTCCAATTTTGCTTCGTGAAATTTTCGTATCAATGCCGGTAGGACGTGAGAATTCTTCAAATCGTAATTATCATTCGGCCCGTAGAGGTTTGTGGGCATTGCCGAAATGAAGTTGCACCCGTACTGATCGCGATAAGCTTCGCAGAGCTTTATGCCCGCAATTTTCGCAATAGCATAAGGCTCATTTGTCGGTTCCAAAGTTCCTGTCAGCAGAGATTCTTCTTTTAAAGGCTGATCTGCAAACTTGGGATAAATGCATGAAGAACCCAAGAAGAGCAACTTTTCAGTTTTATTTTCGGAAGCAGCGTGAATCACATTTGAAGCAATCATGAGATTGTCGTAAATAAAATCAGCCCTGTAGGTATTGTTAGCGACAATTCCTCCCACCTTGGCAGCTGCTAAGACAACATATTCAGGTTTTTCTTCACTAAAAAAAGAATTTACTGCAGCCTGGTCTCTAAGATCCAGTTCTCGCGTTGTGCGCTCTAAAAGATTATTGAAACCCAGTTCTCGCAGTCTCCTGGAAATAGCACTTCCCACCATTCCACGGTGACCTGCAACGTATATTTTTGAATTCTTATTCACTTACTCGTGGTAATTCATGATTTTATGACCTCCGTCCATTAAATACTTATCTCGCTTGAACAACTCCATGTCTGTTTGAACCATTTCTGAGATGAGTTCATCCAGTGTATAGGTGTGCTTCCACCCAAGTTTTTCCTTTGCTTTGGTTGGATCTCCAACTAAAAGCTCTACCTCTGTTGGTCGGTAATATCTCGGGTCTACTTCTACCAACACATCGCCATTTGCCTTATTAAGACCTTTTTCTTCTTCGCCTTTTCCTTTCCACTCAATCTCTATTCCTACCTCAGCAAAAGCCTTTTCTATAAAGTAGCGAACGGGATAGGTTTCACCTGTTGCCAAAACAAAGTCTTCCGGTTCATCCTGTTGCAGAATTCGCCACATACCTTCCACGTAATCCTTTGCATGGCCCCAGTCTCGCTTTGCATCCAGATTACCCATGTATACTTTATCCTGTAACCCGAGCTTTATCCTGGCAACTGCCCTGGTGATTTTTCGCGTAACAAAAGTTTCTCCCCTAAGTGGACTCTCGTGGTTAAAGAGAATTCCATTGCAGGCAAAGAGATTATAAGCTTCGCGGTAATTTTTGGTAATCCAAAATGCATAGAGTTTTGCAACTCCATAGGGACTTCGCGGATAAAAAGGAGTATTCTCAGTTTGAGGTATTTCCTGAACTTTACCATAGAGTTCGCTAGTGGAAGCCTGGTATATTTTTGTTTTCTTTTCGAGACCCAGAATGCGCACGGCTTCTAATATTCTAAGTGTTCCGAGGGCATCAACATTGGCTGTGTACTCAGGTGTTTCAAAGGAAACCTGAACATGCGACATGGCCGCCAAGTTGTATATCTCATCCGGTTGAACCTCCTGAATAATCCGGATCATATTTGTAGCGTCAGTCAGATCGCCAAAATGAAGGAAGAAATTTACATTCTTTTCATGCTGATCTTTATATAGATGATCAACTCTATCTGTGTTAAACAGCGAACTTCTTCTCTTTATTCCGTGTACTTCGTAACCCTTTTTAAGGAGTAGTTCGGAAAGGTAGGCTCCATCTTGGCCTGTGACCCCTGTTATCAGGGCAACTTTTTTAGACATTGAAAAGTTTTTTGCAAATGTAAAAAGATCGGGGTTCTGGCATTAATATCCAGAAGCCGAACCTTCTATACGGTCAATTGGATGCCAGGTTGTTTTTATTTCCTGAAATCTCATTATTGAATAAAATCCATCCATTGAATCAGAGCTATCAAAATAGACCCTTTTCATATTTTCAGAAGCGAACTTCTCTAGGTTCAAAACCTGGTCATGACTCAAACCACAGAAAGCCAGCGCATTCACATCCATATGACGAGCCATATGCTCACCCAACTCTTCGGTAGTTCCCGTAAGAATATTAATTGTCCCCGCCGGAACATCTGAATTGGCTAGCACTTCTGAAAAGTCAAGTGCGAGGTAATCGCAGTTTTCTGCCAGGCATATTACGGTATTTCCACCGCAAATACCTGGAATTAAGGCATTAATTACCCCTGCTAAGCCTTCTTCAGCAGATATATTAGTGCAAATTACTCCCATCGGTTCAGGTATGGAAAAATTAAAGTGCGAACTCGCAACGGGGTTAACCGTTCCGGCAACCTGTACATATTTATCGCACCAGCCCGCCAAATGAATAATTGAGGTTAGTGCTTCTTCAAAATTAGCTTGGGCACCTTTCTTACTAAATCCTTCATGCTCTAAAAGATTCAAAAATCTACCTTTTTCCTGCTGTAACATTTCGGCAATGCGGTAAACTATCTGCGATTTATTGTAGGCAGAACGTCCTTGCCATCCGCTTTGGGCCGCGCGCGCAAATTGGACGGCATTTCTGAAATCTTTTCTCGATGCTTTCGGCATATTGGCCAAAAACTTTTCATTAGTAGAATGCCTTTCGTAGTACCTGCCGCTTTCTGTTCGCTGAAAGGACCCATTGATATATAGTTTGTATGTTTTACTTACCTCGATATTCATGATCCTTAGAATTTAATGTAAGCACTTAGTCCGTGTAAGCCTCCTTCACGTCCAAATCCCGACTCCTTGTACCCGCCGAAAGGAGAAGTAGGATCAAACTTGTTGAAAGTATTCGCCCAAACAACACCTGCCTTCATCTGTGAAGTTAGGTTGAATATCTTGGAGCCTTTATCTGTCCAAACTCCAGCAGAAAGTCCATAGGGAGTATTATTTGCTTTGTCAATTACTTCATTAATGGTTCTGAAGGTTTGAACTGCCAGCACCGGTCCAAAAATTTCTTCTCTTGATATCCTGCTGCTTTGAGCTACATCTTTGAAGAGTGTGGGTTTACACCAATACCCCTTAGATGGAAGTTTAGAAGAGCTCTCGAAAAACTCGAGCCCTTCTTTCTTGGCTCCGTCTACGTATTCTCGAATGGTTCCAAGTTGAGATTTTGAATTTATCGCACCCACATCGGTATTCTTATCAAGTGGATCTCCTACGATTAGCGTTTCAATTCTCTGCTCCAGCTTTTTGATTACTTCTTTTGCAACATTCTCCTGCACAAATAAGCGCGAACCGGCGCAGCAAACATGCCCCTGATTAAAGTAGATCCCGTTGACAATTCCTTCCACGGCCTGATCAATAGATGCATCGTCAAAAATTATATTCGCCGCTTTACCCCCGAGTTCAAGAGTTAGTCTTTTACCGGTTCCAGCAGTTGATTTTCTAATCAGCTTCCCAACTTCAGTAGACCCAGTAAAGGCAATTTTGTCAATATCCGGGTGTGATACAATGGCTTCTCCCACTTGCCCATCGCCAGTTACAATATTGACCACTCCTTCGGGTAGCTCAGCATCCTGCAAAAGCTCTGCCAGTTTTAGGGCGGTGAGCGAAGTTGTTTCTGCGGGTTTAAGGACAACTGTATTTCCGCAAGCCAGGGCCGGAGCTAACTTCCAGGCAGCCATCAATAAGGGAAAGTTCCAAGGTATGATTTGCCCGACTACCCCAATAGGTTTGGGGTCTTTCGTTGGAAAGGCGTATTTCAATTTATCTGCCCATCCAGCGTGGTAAAAGAAGTGAGCGGCGGCGAGCGGAACGTCAATATCTCTAGACTCTCGTATGGGCTTTCCGCCATCCAGAGATTCAATAACAGCAAATTCTCTGGCCCGCTCCTGGATCATTCTTGCAATTCTAAAAAGGTATTTGGCTCGCTCGGTCGCAGCCATTTTAGACCATGTAGAATTATAGGCTTTTCTGGCAGCTTTTACAGCCGAGTCTATCTGCTTTTGAGAAGCTTGAGTAATGGATGAAAGTTTCTTTTCGGTGGCCGGATTTATTGAATAAAAGCGATCTTTTCCCGGCTTGGTGAAATTGCCGGAAATAAAGACTCCATAGGCATCTCTTATTTGAATATGATCCTGACTTTCCGGAGCCGGTGATAGAGTCCAAAGCTTATCTTTTTTCGCCATTTCTTAGTCTATTGAAAAGTAATTGCCAGATTGGTAGCTACCCGTTTCTTGTTTCAGGATTTGCTTTAAAACATCATTAGCTAGCGAACTGGCACCAAATCTGAACCATTCATTTGTGAGCCAGCTATCACCAAGAGTTTCTTTTAGCATAATTAAGTAATGAAGTGCCAGTTTAGAATTTGAAATTCCGCCTGCGGGTTTCATACCTACCATCTTACCTGTTTCAAGGTACCAATCTTTTATCACTTCCAACATGACGAGAGTAACCTCCATTGTTGCAGCCGGCTTGATCTTACCTGTTGATGTTTTAATAAAATCTGCCCCTGCTTCTATGGCAATTCTACTCGCCAGGGCTACCGCCTCCAGGTCTCCAAGCTCTCCGGTTTCCAGAATTACTTTTAACCGGGCTTTTCCACAAATATTTTTTATTTCAGCTATTTCATCATAGACGTAGTTGTAGTCACCGGAAAGAAACTTTCCTCTAGAAATAACCATATCAACTTCATCTGCTCCTGCACCAATTACTTCCTGACATTCTAACTTTTTAACTGCTAAGCTGCTCTGACCGGAGGGGAATGCTGTGGCAACTGAAGCCACTTTGATTTCTGTATTCTTCAGAAGATCTTTAGCAAGAGGTACAAAGGTAGGATACACGCACACTGCTGCTACAGTGGGTAAATCTGGCTGAGCATCGTGTAAATGCTGGGCTTTATAGCAAAGCTGCCTGATTTTAGCTGGTGTATCTTTTCCCTCCAGCGTTGTCAGGTCTATCATAGACAGAATCAGGTTTAAACCTTCACGCTTAGCCAGACTCTTAATGCTTCGAGTTCTGAATCGGGCGCAACGCTCTTCGATACCAGTTTGATCTATTCGCTTTTTTTTGGTGACCAAAATTCTCTTTTTGCCAAGTTATGAATATGAATTGATATCATAAAAAACGCCCGTATCTTAGTATGATACAGGCGTTCAATTTATATTGAATAGCATTTTATCTCAATGTAAACCTAATAGGAAGGTTGTATTGAACCTTCACCGCTTTTCCCCTTTGTTTTCCGGGTTTCCATTTAGGCATGTCTTCAACAACCCGAATAGCTTCTTCATCACAACCGCCACCTATTGAACGAAGCACCTTAACATCCTGTACTTCACCCTTCTCATCAACAACGAAAGTAACGTAGACAGTTCCCTGAATACCTGCGTCTTTTGCGATTGACGGGTATTTAATATTCTGACCAAGATATTTCATTAGGGCTGCGTCTCCACCTGGAAATGAAGGCATATCTTCAACAATGGTAAAAATTGGCTCTTCTTCTACAACCTCTTCTACCTCTTCAATGAATTCTATTTCTGTATCCTCATCAACTTCCAGGTCTTCGATAACCAGCTCTTCTTCTATTTCTTTTTCGTCTTCAACTATTTCAATAACTGTTGTAGGAGCTGGAGGCGGAGGTGGAGGGGGTGGCTGCTGCTGCGATATCGGAATAATTTCTTCTTCTATTAAATCCATCTGCACTTCTCCGAGTCCATCTACTTCTTTTTCGTAAGTTTTCCACTCAAACGCAACGAGCACCAATGCTGTTGAAAATAGAATACCCATTATGATTAATGGTACTCTTTTCCGCTCAAGATTTGCGTCTTCTGTTTTTTTAGGTTCCATGTGTTTACGGTTTTGACCGGTTCAGCGAAAATAAAAAAGTTCTTTTAGTTTTCTGAATATATTTTCAGTGATGTGAATGAGCAAGCATCGTGCCTGAAATTGTTAAAATTCATTTCAATTCAAATCGAATAGGTAATTTGTACAATACATCAACCGGAATACCGCGTTGCTTTCCGGGAATCCACTTAGGCATAAGGCTTACAACGCGCATGGCTTCTCGATCACAGCCCATACCAATTCCTCTTTCCACTTGAATGTTACTCACATTGCCATTTTTATCCACCAAAAAGATCAGCCAAACAGTTCCTTTCACCCCATTGGCTCTGGCTTCGGGAGGATATCTCAAATTTGACTGAAGAAAGGCTCCAAGTTCGCTCATTCCTCCGGGAAACTGGGGTACATTGCTCTCTGGAATAGGCAATTCTTCTTCATCTTTTTTTTCAGGAAGGAATCCGATGTGTTCGAGGTCAGGATCGCCTGATAAATCCAGATTGACATCTTCATTCTTGCCCTCTTTACTCCCTTCAAATTCATCGACAATCTGGAAAATATCTATAACAGCTTTTTGATTACTGGGAAGGGGCTTTAAATCATCTTTCGGAATAAACGCATTCACCGTCTCCGGTGGTAACTCTTCTTCAATGAAGCCTTCCAGACTTCGAACATCTTTTAAGGGTTTTCTCCATTCAAATGCACTTAGTACAATGGCCCCTGCAAAACAAAGTCCCATCAGAAAAAAGGAAATACGCAGTCGTTCGAGGTTTGCACCCCGGCTTTTTTTGAGTTTCATTTTGGTTGTTTTTAGAAGGACTAAAAAACTCGGCGCGCCAAAATCTTAACCCTTTCGATTTCTGTAAAAGAAAAAAGCAAACACTGTGCCTAAAATTGCACCCAAACTGTCTGCGATGAAATCTGAGAGACTCATAAATCTGGTCGGAAACAACCAGCCCTGAAGGAGTTCTGTAATGGCCCCGTACATGATGCCTAGAGAAATTAAGACCAAGACTATTCTTATGTTGACTTTATTATTATCAAAACGCCAGGCTCCGAAAACCAAAAGAATTCCGAGAATTGCAAACACAAAAACATGGGCCAGCTTGTCTTCAATGTTGATTTCCCAGAAATCAACATTCGGCAAATCCTCACCCGGGATACCACAGAGTAAAAGAATAAAGGCGGCCCAAATAAGAGCCGCCCAATATGACATCAAAAAAGATTTCAATTTCAGGAAACAAGCTCTTTGTATTCTTCGTCTGAAAGTAGTTCTCCTCCGGGTTCGCCCTCAAATTCAATTTTTATCATCCACCCCTTACCGTAAGGATCATCATTGACGATTTCAGGATTAGATTCCAATTCATCATTAAACTCTTTGACCTTTCCTGAGATGGGCATGAACATATCAGAAACTGTTTTTACAGCTTCAATTGTTCCAAATACTTCACCTGATTCTAATTGTTCGCCTTCCGTTTCAATTTCTACAAACACAATATCGCCTAATTCACCCTGAGCATAATCTGTTATGCCAACGGTGGCGATGTTTCCGTCAATTTTAACCCACTCGTGGTCTTCGGTGTATTTTAATTCGCTAGGTGTATTCATTTTTAAAGTTTATTGGGTCAATGTTACACGCAAAGATATGCCCGTATTTATATTAGATGTAGGGAATGAAATAGAAACTTTTGGTTCGTTAATCTGATGATCATAGAAGGCCCTAATATTAAGCCTATCAGATATAACATAGTCTATTGCTGTTTTTATGGATATCAAATTCTGACCAGAAGTTATCTGATTCGTTTCTTCAACCATCCGTCGTGCAATGATCTCAGTATCTCTGATACTAAGGTCGGCTCTTACATTCAAATCGCTTTTTCGTTTTTTACCACCGATTTTTATCTCAACATCCGGGAAGCGGTAACCCAGACCGATAACAAACTCATTGCTATTGTTCTCGGTTAGCTGGTAGTTTGACGTACTGAATGTCAGCGTTCTATTTCTCGATATTTCAAAGTTGGTAATCAAAGAATTCTGCCATGTCATGTCTACTCTGATTAAGGGGCTCAGTTGCTCCGAAATAGTTATGGCGTTTATTTGGCGATTGGCTATAAAATTCTGCTCTTCAGAATTGTCTCTATTCGGGTCTCCATTGATGTCTGTTCCAGCCGCGAAGTTCGTAGTGAAATTATTGACACTAAAAATTGATCTATACGCATGTGCCAAAGTGATATTTCTGAAAATTTTCTTTATTGCCGGAATCTTAGAAAGTCCATCGTAGTTTATAGACCAACTCGGGTTTTTAACAGCATCTAAAAGGCTGTAATCATCAATATTCAGGTTCACTTGTCCTGGATCCTGACCTGAGTAAGCTGCCACAAATGCTGGGATTACTACGCTCTGGGAACTCGGCCCAAAACCATCGGCATATTCTCCATTCACACCTGAATTGGGTTGGCTCAATCCGGTTTCTACAGCCAATCTGTTTGAAACTGCCGATCTATTGCCCAAAAAGTCTTCGAAATTGTTTAGACCTTCAGTCCATATGGTATTCCAAGAAAGCAAGGAAATACTGAAGCTTCCGCTTTCAAACCTGCTATCTTCCAAATACTGCTGAAGATCATTATTGAACCGGAAGAAAGAACCATCATTCAATGACCTGCTGCGAATAGCATTCAGTTCTATTCTTAAATTAGGAAGAGGTTCAAAATTTACTCTGAAATTAAAATCTTCAGTGTACGTTTCTAGATATTGCTGATTGATGAATTCATTTTCTACCAACCAGCCATTCAATGCGGCTTGTCTATTAAAGTCTTCTATTTGGTGTCCGAATACGAAATCAAGCCCTGGAGCTGACCAATCCGGATTCATTCCAACCAAATTAGATCTTTGATTGTAACCGGGTAAAAAAGTTCCTTCGTTTTGACTGTATACGACCGAAATATTCTTCAAACTCATTACCAACTTTGCCAGATAATCAAGTGCTGTAATTTTATCCTTATCGTCTTCTTTCTTTTCTTCTGTTTCTTCTTCCTCTTTATCGCCTCGAGATCTACCACCACGGGTTAAGGACCTTCCACCTGATCTACTTTGCCGTTGAAACTTCCTGTTCACTTCCTGGAAAAATGGCACTTTGTTGTACAAGGTTAAAAAGTTCAACTGTCCATTAATGGAAATAGTCCGAGCATTCTGAATTGAGTTACCCAATGAGTCCTGGCTAAAGGGTGCTCTTTGCCAATTGTACGAGCCCGAATACCTCAGATCTGTTGTTACCCAATCCAGGATTGGAATTTTATCTATTGGAACTCGCCAATTGCCTGAAAAAGTCTGATTAAAGTTTACATTTTCACCGAATTCCATAAGACTATTCCAGATGGAATCTCTGTAAGCATTAGACGTACGATCACCACCCGTTGGTTCGGTAATAAATGACAAATTATTGGCACTGTAGGTAAATCTCAGTGATTTTGAAAAATCGTATTGAAGATCATATACCCTATTCCAGGTAAAAGTTTTGGTAAATAAGACCGGCTGTTCAAAATCATAAACATCACTGTTATTCTTAAACTGTTGCTCGCTAAACGTCCTATTTATATCAGATCTGAACGAAAAGTTTTTAGGCATCAAATTAAAGTTGAAGTCTCTAATAAGTGCTAAATAATCAGTACTTCTTAAAAATTTGCTGCTGGCGAAAGGCTTTATATTTGTCGGTTGAGTACTAAAGTTGTAACCGAGGCCAATTCTATATTGCCTCTGATTATCAAAAGCCGTGTTGATATCATAAAAGTTACGAGCGCTATAGGCGAACGTAGCGTTGAAGTTTTCAATGTCGTAGAATCTGGGTTTTTTGTTAGGGTCTGTTCTTTCCTTTCTAACATTGGTGAAGTTTAGACTTGTCCTTTTGGTATAAGTTTGTGATTGCTTTCGCTTTTCTGCTCTCTCTTCACGTGTTAAACTCTCCGTTACTTCATCCAATTCAAGGTCAGGTGCAAGTGGGTCAAACCTGGGGATTACTACTTCTTCTGCCGTACCGACATACATAGGTATTTTAATTCCACTTTCTTCAGGTAAAAACTTTCCGAGTTCAAGATTCGTGTTGGCATCATACCCCATTCTTTGTTCCTGTGGACGCTCGGAAACCCTACTTTCAAGGGAGCCGAAGTTTGGAGTACTGATATTACCAGCCACAGAGACATTTCCAAAATCGGCCAATTGTGCATTCACCCTGGCTACGGCAGCCCAGCCACCTTCATTGTTGAAATCTGTGAGTCTAAGCTCATTTACCCATACTTCCGCACTTTCTGGAAGTCCATCATCGGTTGACCAAATATTACCGTAAATAGGATCGCCATTCGAGTTTGGGTTTCTAATCCCAACCATGATTGTTCTGATAGAGCTTAAAACCGGATTACCCTTTATCCGAATTCGTCTATCACCATCTGAAACAACATAAATTTGCTGATCTTCAAATCCGGATTGGTTTCTTTCATTTTTTGCAGCCTGCAACTTATCAAACTCAATAACCATGTTGTTATCTTCAGGCCAAATATTATTCTGCGTACTAGCTGCATCCAGATCAGTAGGCTCCAAAGGAACTTCATACTCATAGAAGTTCTGATCAAAGTCTGTTCCCATCCTTAGAAAGACAGTAACATCTCCAAAAGACAGGGGGTTTGCTTCGTCAACCGTTTCTCCATGGATGAACATCTCTAAGTTACCGTACATCCGCATATCGATATCCAGACTTCTAAATGCTGCGCGTGCATCACCATCAGCTAAATTTCGTACTCTCAGCGAAAGCGATTGCTCATTTAATGACCTTAGGTTGGCTGTACCCGCATCAATCTCTCTGGAAATCCCAGGAGGAGTAACGTAATTCAAAGGTACTCGCTGACTATTTTCTTCAACGTTTACTGCGAGAATATCAAATTCAGTTTCTCCTGGTGCACCGGGGATGAACTCACCTTCTCGCAGAGATTCAGTGAAACGTCTCCACTCACCTCTAACCAGCTCTAACCTTGCAAATCTTAAAACTACTGGCGTTTCAAAACCTGTGGCAATTAATCGCATGAAGCGAATAGATCTTAAATCTTGAATATTATTGACAGACTGACCTTCCCGGACAGGTATCTTAAACTGATACCAATTTACCACACGCCCATCAGGAGCTACTCCTTCTACTACATCTGTTATGTAGTTGTTTCCTACTGCCCATGAACCGGGATTAATTTGTGGGTCTGGGAGGTCTAATGAATATTGATAATATGACTCAGCTTCTCCAAGAGTCAAGTCTTGGTTAATATCTTCGGTAGTGGGAAGAATAGTTGCCTGAGTGGGATAAGGTTCGGGGCTGTCTTGGGTAGTTACCGAGTTACCTTCAAAACCATTGAATCTCTTATATCTCTCGAGGATATCCAGGCTTTGTGCGTCGTAGTCAGAGCCTCTGTAGAAATGATAATTATCAGTAGATGGATCCTCAGTAGCTTCGGCAACTACCTCCGCACTTACACCTGGTATAGCGGTAATTCTGTCGAGAAACTCTTCGTAATAAACTCTCTCCCCATTATCATTAAACCCATCAAAACCAACATCTTGAGTAGCGTTTGAATTTGTTGTATTATCAAAAGCATTTACAATACTTTGAGTAATTGGAACCTGTGCCCAATTGGTTGTATCGGTATCAAGTCCTTGAGGGTTTTGCGGGTCAAGGGGTAGTCCATTTTCAAAACTCATCTGCCCATCTCGCAGAACGTCTTCAGAAACGTTACCGATATTTACAAGAAGCTTGGCATTGGGATTTCCGCTAGTTCCTACAAATTGGCGGTTATCTGAGTTATAGGGGTCCATTACCCAAAATTGAATAAACTCAATGTTGGTTTCTTCAAAGTTTGTAGTATTTATAGGTCGCTGAACCCCTCCCCATCTACTTTCAGGATTTTCGAGCTCTCCTGTTTGAGGGTTTATCCCATCAGAAAAAGCTGTTGGTTCCGCATCATAATTGTAAGGGCCTCTTTCATTGGGAAAGAAAGAAAGATCCAGCGTTGCAATATTTGCAGGTGTACCGGCAGGCAGCTCTCTATTTGGAAATACTTCTCTTTCAGTTACTTCACGCTGATAGTGCCTGTCATTATTAACATCAGGAGGAGTTAAGTTGTTATTTCTAAAAAACAAAGGGTCTAAAATATACCATGCCGTCTTAGCCCTGTTGTAGCCTAAGACCCGATCATTCGTAAACTGAGCTTCAGGAAATCTATCCTGCTGAAACTGTGGTATGGAAGCTAAACCCCATGAGGCAAAGTTTCTTAGGTCTATTAATGAAATAGAACCTTCAAAATCATCTATATATGCGTTTCCTGTTTGGCCGATAGCTTTATTGTGGCCGGGAATAAGGTGTGCAAATTCAATAGATGCATCTACTGATGAGATTTCTTTCGTACTGATACCCGGGAGAGCATCTACTATGTCTGTGAGCAGTCTGGATTCATCTTGAAAGTGCGCGTCCAGGCCCCAGAGGGTATTGTTCATCGGTTCATCCCCAATGTTAACCTTTTGCGTTAACGGACGCTCATTGAGGTTCATGATTGTACCCCCGAGATTAAAGGTTTCATTAAAGCGGTAATCAAAACGCGCTCCCATTAAACGCCTAGTCTGTATGCTAAAAAGGGTATTACTCTCTACGGTAATTCTAATCGGTGTCTGCGATTCAAGTAGTCCTGTATTGAGTATTTTAACTCTACCAAGATTGTAGTCTACGGTGTAATCCTGGTTTTCCACAAGTTGAACGCCCCCAGCCATAACCTGAACCGCACCTTGCGGAATGTTTAAAGTATTAAGCGATATTTCATCAGATGAAGCAGAGCGATATGAACCCCTAATTTTGAACCGGTTTAGATAAAGAAAATTCTGTTGGGCAACGATTCTGGTTGAATCATACAATTGAGGGTATACAATCTGATCAATACGGTTTTGGTCTACACCGGCATCTTGCAACTGCTCTTCGAGGTAAGAGCCAAAGGGTTCAATGACAGGAAAATAAATCCTACCATTTTGCGCATTTATTGTACCTCCCTGAGTGGAAGCATTATCCACGAAGTCAAATCTACCATCAGGGGTGGGGTTACCATTTAGATCTAATTTATCCAACTCCAAAAGCTGCAAAAGTGGAGTATTCTCCACTTCGGGCTCAGGAATGACGGGCACATCAACACCTTCCTGTCGATCATTATACCAAACGTTCAGCATAAACTGATCGCTGTTCACCTGATAAGCTCCCAGCGTATAAACGTTTTTCATCATCAAATCCCACATAGGATTGGTAACATCGACCACAGTAGATTTTAACATCTTTAGGAAGAGAGCATCAGGAGCAACGAATCCGTCGTTTCCGAAATCTCCAACCTGGTATGTACTACCGTTCAAAGTGTACTGATATGCTACCGCAAGAACTTCCGCGTTATTCAGAGCCTGATTCAATGATATAAAGCCGAGCCTTTCGTTAAAAGTGTACTCGCTCGGGTTTAGCTGTCTTGCATTGGATAATCTTTCAAAATCTCGCCCGTTTACGAGTCCAAGACCAGAAAGGGCCTGTGATGAGTTATTGAATCCGCGAATTCCTGCTGTGTTATTTACAATGTTGTAGAGGTTGTTCTGAGAGTTGTCTGGAAAGCTATTCAACGGATTACCTCCTATACCACCTGGTAAATCGGGTAAAGCGGGGTTTAAATATTGTGGATCTTCCCCCAAATCGGTAAAGCCGATTACATTTCTCGTATCCTGAACGTTAGCAGTTTGGTTAACGATCCAAACTTCTATTCTCGTAATCTGTACTCCTGAATTAACAATTGGAAGATTTCTTAAAGCTCTATCATAATTAGCTCGAAAATAACCACTTAAGAAAAAGTGGCGGTTCATTTCGTATTGGTCAATAGATATTTCGTAATCCTGAGTTTGGGCTCCTCCCTGAACATTAATTTCCTTTTTCTGTCCACGTTCCTGAGAGAATAATCCCGTCGCAGTAAGCCTTCCGAATTTCAATTCAGACTTAATTCCAAACAAACTCTGACTACCTGCAATCAGTGAATTGTTAAGAGGCATACTCACATTACCCGCTTCAATCTTTTGAATTATTTCATCTTCGTAACCTGTGTATTCTATTTTTGTTTGGTTTTCAAAATCGAAAGTAGCTTCAGTATTGTAGTTGGTGGTAAGCTTTAGTTTCTCCCCTATATTACCCACTACATTTAATTGTATTCTTTGATCAAAGTTAAATGTTGTGATGCTCCTTTGATCTACTGGAATCTGAGGGTTTTCGTTTTTATTGATGTTCGCGCCAAAGGTTAGCTCAGCAGTACCCTGCGGACGTATATCCACCGTATTACCTCCAAAAATTCGGTCAAATGCCTTCGAATTAATTTGCAAGCTAGGTCTAAATGGGTCCGGTCCATCTTCGTCATCACTTGAAATGTCGCTTGCCGATCTAATTTCTTTCCAGTAATCATTTACCGAGTTTCGATTTACGTAATCCATATACTCGTCAAAGGTCATTACCGTAGGGTTTCGGTAATCTATGGTGCCTCCGATTCGCTGGTAGAAGTAATATTTTCCAGTTTCTGGATCGTATTCTATGACATTGTCAACGTTGCTGGGATCGGTTAGATTAATACGGCCATTTTGACCAAAGGGATTAATCTCATCGTTTATGGGATAGGGTAAATCTATTTCAGGAGAGTCAATAGGAAGAATCTCCACCATAGGCAGATCCACTTCGCTATTAGTCGTGTAAGGTCTCGAAGCATTTGAAGACCAAACGAATAATATGAGAAGAGCAAGAACAAATAATTGCCCAATATTTTTTAACCGTAAACCCAAATCAATATTTAATCTAGCTACAGCCTTTTCAGGCTCAGCTTTATTAAATTTTCAATACTAATCGATTCATCTTGCGCCTTATAAACCTCGTCCACTGCTTTTTGAGCTTTTCGCTGATCAAAGCCGAGGTTACGCAACGCTTTTAACGCTTCAGATCGCAGTGTATTGTTTTGGCCGGCAAAAATATCAAAATTAGTATCTGAACCATCAATTTTATCGCGAAGATCAACGATTATTCGCTCTGCAGATTTGGCTCCAATACCCTTTATTTTCTTTAAGCTCGCCACGTCGCCTTGCATTATGGCTTCCTGAAGCTCTTTTGGTGTGTAGCTGGATAGTGCAGCCATGGCAGAAGAAGGACCAATACCCGAAACAGAAATCAAACTCCTGAACATAGATCGTTCTTGCAGATTCTCAAATGCAAAAAGGCTATGCGCATCTTCACGAATAATAGTGTGAATGAAGACCTGGGCAGTTTTTTGGTTCTTTAGTTTTTCAAAGGTGTAGATGCTATTTTGAAAGAAATAGCCCACTCCGTTATTCTCAATTACGCCAGAAGTTGGAGTAAGATCAAATAACTCACCTTTTATATATTCAATCATATTTATGAAGAATTATCAAAGTGCTTTTGGCGAGAAGTGGACGAAGGTAAAAATGTATTTATTAGAACAAATTATTAGATAGACATTTCAATATGAAAAAAAAGAAGATTGTAGTTTTCTCAGGAGCCGGAATGAGCGCGGAAAGCGGTTTAAGTACCTTTCGCGATAGTGGTGGTCTGTGGGAAAAATATCGCATTGAAGATGTAGCCACGCCAGCAGCCTGGTTAAACAATAGGGAGAAAGTCCTGGAATTTTACAATATGCGATACAAGCAACTGTCCGGTGTAGAACCGAATGAAGCACATCGTTTAGTAGCAGAAATGGAAAGTGAATTTAACATCTCTGTGGTTACCCAAAACGTGGACAATCTTCACGAGAGAGCTGGCTCGTCAACTGTTCTTCACCTTCACGGTGAACTATCAAAATGCCGAAGTGAAAGGAATTTGGACTTTGTAGCAGACATGCCTCCTAGCGGTTTAAAAGTAGGAATGACCTGTCCGCAAGGTTTTCAATTAAGACCCAATGTTGTATGGTTTGGAGAAGAAGTACCAAATATGATTCCAGCTGCGCAAGAGATAATGAATTGTGATGCACTGATGGTTATCGGGACTTCGCTCAATGTTTATCCCGCTGCCAGTCTGGCCTACTCTGCCCCTGATGGCAGTCTTACAGTATTGGTAGACCCCGGCCACTTCGACTCAAATACCTTGAGTAATTTAGAGCACATAAAAAAGCCTGCTACAACAGGAATTGAGCAGGCTTTCAGTATTGTTAGATCTTTCTTCAGAAGAACTGGTAATTAATTTTTCATTAATAAGTTGGTAGATACTTGCTCATTATTGGCATTCCACATTCTCACGATGTAGTTGCCGCTTGAAAGATTAGAAACATCAATGCTGGCGCTTCCATTTACTTGAGAAGTTAAGTGAACTTTTCCATGGATGTCATAAATTTCAATGAACTCAACTTTATCTGGATTCTCAAGAAAAAGCTGATCTTCAGCCGGGTTAGGATATAAAGCAATTGCGTTACTGAGTCTTTCAGATGTACCCAGTGTATTGTTGAACAAATAAAGACCTGTATCTGTATTATTTGGGTTTGAAACATCTGTTACTTTTACTTCAATTATGGCAGCTCCTTCTAAATCGTCTGGATAAACATGCACATCCAGAGTTCCTTCTTCCCCTGGTGAAAGAGAAAATTCTTGAGAATCTACGAACCACAGATAACATTGGTTTTTATCACAAACGGCCGAAGTCCAACCTTCTGTAATCTCTACTTCTGTTCTAACCCATTCATAGTTTACATTAAAAGATGATTCATTCGTAACTGTTGAATATGCTACAATATCAGCAATAGAAACATCCAGATCATTTAATTGTACAGGATTGGGATCGATTACTGTTTGAGCCACTCCTGCATGAGCAAAAATCAAAACAAGAGCAGTTGTTAAAGCGTATAGTTTTTTCATATTGATTCTATTTAGATGCCTAAAAATAGTGTTTTTATGACTCATCGACTAAAGGAACAGCTATTTGCAATAAAATTAGGATTCCAAGCTACAAATCAGAGCATTGTTCGGCACGCATACATTCTTGAGTGGGACAACATCTCATGAATTTTCAAGCAGGAACCGCAACAACTGAATAAACAAAAGGTTTATTTCGGCTCTATATCAACCTTCCTTTTATAGAAAAATCGATGAAAGAGTGTACTTGTAAAGAAATAGAATGCTATTAAAATCCAATCCAAAACTAAAATTCCAATTTCCTATTTCAAAAAAGGTAGGTCAATAGCAACAAGTTCATTTATATTTAACCTTCATTTCAAATCAAATTATTTTAACTATGAAGAAAATTTTACTTGTATTCATGGCTACAGTTTTATCTGCATCCATGAGTTTTTCGCAAATTGCCGACGGCACGATCCTGGAAGAGAACATTGTGTTGACTGATGTTGATGGTAATGTCCATGACGTATTTAGTATCCTTGCTGAAGGTAAAACTGTTGTAATAGATGCTTTTGCTGAATGGTGTGCCCCCTGTTGGAATTACCACAATACTGGACTAGGTCATCCCAATGGTGGAGCTCTAAAAGATCTTCACAACATATACGGCCCTGATGGAACAGACGAAGTTGTTGTTTTGGGTGTAGAATCTGATCCTAACACACCCCACTCTTCTATAGATGGTGGTGCAGGATCTACTCAGGGTTGGGATTGGCTCGAAGGAACGCCTTATCCTATGATCAATGACGATGATCTTCTTGCCACAATAGAGCAATCGTATTTCCCTTACATCATAAGAATCTGTCCTAACCGTCAGATTTTTGAATTGGGTCAATTGAGTGCTGAAGATATTATGGCAGAGGTTGGAACATGTATTTCTGCAGAAGGTGATGACAATCCTGGTGTTCTTCAATACCTAAGCGCAACCGCCACATGTGGTGACCTGGAAGTAGAAGTAAAACTTCAAAACCTCGGTTTAAACACTTTAACAGCTGCCGATTTTGAAGTTACAGACGAAGGAGGAAACGTAGTTTTAACTTATGAGTGGTCAGGATCTTTAGAAACTTATGAGTCAGAAGACGTTAACTTAGGAGTTGCTTCTTTAACAGAAAGTGGTGAAATCACTATTACAGCTTCATCCAATGGAACTCCTGGTGTCTCTTTAACTCAAGATATCGGTTTTGCCTTAGAGAGTACCAATATTATAACGGTAGAAATACTTACCGACAACTGGCCAGAAGAAACATCTTGGGATATTAGGGACGAAAATGGTTCTGTAGTTGCAAACGGAGGCCCATACAATGGCGAAGCAACAACTACCATTACTGAAGAAGTTACCGTTGACGACTTAGGCTGTTACACTTTCACCATTTATGATGCATTTGGTGATGGATTACACGGTGCTCAGTGGGGAGGTGATAATGGAGAATACACTGTTACTTCTTCAGACGGAACTGTTCTAGCTTCTGGTGGCGGCGCTACAGACTGGGATTCTGAAGCTGCTCCAATGGACGTTTCGGTAGATGCCTTGTCAATAGAAGACGTTATAATGGTTGAGAACTTTAATCTTTTCCCAGTGCCCACTACAGGTACTTTAAATGTTCAGCTTGATCTTGTTACTTCTAACCGTGTAACACTAGATGTGTATGACATGGTAGGTAAAAAAGTATACTCTGAAGAGTTTGGTATGCTTCCTGCAGGATTCAACAGAACTGAATTAGATTTCGGATACCTGAATAGTGGAGTTTACTTGTTGAATTTGAATATCGGAGACGAAAATATCGTCAAGCGATTTACAGTAAGTAAATAATAAAATACCAGTAATCTATAAAAGGGCGTTCGGAATCATTTCCGAACGCCCTTTTAAAACTACACCCTATGAACCGACTGTTTTTTACTTTCATTTTCTCATTCCTAATCATTGGACTTTCTGCTCAGGATAAACTTCCATCGGTGGTTGTCTCTGACCTATATGGCAAAGAATTTAATACCTCAGATTTTTCAAACGACGGTAGGCCCATGGTAATTAACTTTTGGGCAACTTGGTGCTCACCTTGTAAAAGAGAGCTAAACACGATTGCTGATCTTTATCCTGACTGGCAAGATGAAACAGGTGTTAAGCTTGTGGCAATATCTATTGACGACGCTCGAAGCCAGTCCAGGGTGCTACCTTATGTCAACGGTTCTGCATGGGACTACGAAGTGTACTTAGATCAAAATCAAGATTTCAAACGCGCGATGGGGGTGAATAATGTCCCTCACACTTTTCTAGTAGATGGCTCAGGTAAAATTGTCTGGCAGCACAATAATTATGCACCTGGTGATGAAGAAGAGCTCTACGAGCAGATTTTGGGCTTAGTAAGCGAGTAAAATGAAGAAATATTTATGCCTGATAGCACTGGGACTTTTCCTGTCCAGTGTTTTATCGGCACAAGAAGAAGCTCAAGTTCGAGGAAACTTTTCCATTGACGGGCAGTACTATCAAGAAGATTCGGCTATTTCTGCTGTAGTCCCTGATCAACAAATGGCACTTCAGGGGTTTGGAAATATTATCTACACCAAAGGAAAGTTTGAAGCCGGACTCCGATTTGAAACGTATGTTCCGGCCTTTGTGGGATATCCCGCAGGTGCACCATGGGATGGAACAGGTATTGGGTATCGATATGCCAAATACTCAGAAGATAAAATTGAAATTACAGTTGGTAATTTTTACGAGCAATTTGGTTCGGGTTTAAGTTTAAGAACCTGGGAAGATCGCGGTTTAGGAGTTGATTATGCACTCGACGGAATAAGGGTTGTTTCCAGACCTTATAAAGGAATAACCTTGAAGGGCTTATACGGTAAACAGAGATTCAATTTTGACAATGGGCTGCAAAATGGAGAAGGAATAGTAAGAGGTCTGGATGCGGAGATTTCGCTCAATCAGCTTTTTGATTCCGCCTTTAAAGATATGAGTGGACAGATAATTCTCGGCGGTAGTTTCGTTAGTAAATACGAACGAGACAGAAGCTCTCAGTATGACTTTCCTGAAAACGTAGGTAATGGTGCAGTAAGGCTCAAGTACATTAACAAAGGCTTTCAATTTTCAGGTGAATACGCAAGAACATCTGAAAACCCATCTGCTCTGAATTCGCAAATTGTAGATATTCCGGATTCACTAGATCCTTTAGTTGGACTTTTTCAATATGGTCAAGCCTTAAACCTTAATGCTACCTATTCTCAAAGGGGTATGGGTATATCTTTTACTGCTAGTTCTCTTTCAAATATGGCTTTTCAAAGTCAAAGAAACTCCGGACCCTTTGATAGTTGGATCAACTATCTTCCGCCTACATCTGTATTGCAAACATATTTGTTAGCCCAGTTTTACCCCTATGCCACTCAACCAAATGGTGAAACAGCATTTCGTGGTGATTTCTTTTACAAATTTCCCCGAAACAGCGTTTTAGGTGGTAAATACGGGACCAAGATCATACTCAGCTATACCCACGTTCAGGCTCCTGACTTTCCTACCGTAGATGATTTTGATTTAAATAGACAAGGCATCGAGCCTAAATTATTTACGTGGGGAGATCAAACTTACTATGCTGACTTCAACGTAAGAATTTCTAAAAAGCTATCGAAAAAATTTAAGGGTAGCCTTTTTTATATGAATACCCTCTACGACAACGATGTAATTCTCGGCGCATACGATTACGATGATATTCCAGCTCAAGGAACAATATATTCTAACCTATTTGTGGTAGAAGGAAGTTGGAAAATAAAGCGTAAAACAAACCTAAGATTTGAAGCTCAGCTTATGACCACTGATCAACATTTACAAGACTGGGTGGCTGTTGTACTGGAACTTACACATTCTCCTCACTGGTTCTTTTCCGTTGTAAATCAATACAACTATGGTAATGCTGATGGTGAAACTTTAAACTTTCCTGTAGTATCTTCAGGATATATTCACGGAAATAGCAGATTTTCTGTAAGTTATGGAAGGCAACGAGCAGGTGTTTTCTGTGTGGGTGGCGTGTGTAGAGTAGTACCTGCTTCGAATGGTTTAACAATTAGTTTAACAAGTAGTTTTTAAGCATGAAAAAGTTATCTGTAGTTTATTTCATTCTTCTCTTTTGCTTTATCGCTTGTGACAAAAGTAATTGTCCGTATGCTGATGAAAGACTTTGCGACAGAGCTTATAGAGATAGTCTTGGTGCTGAAGGTTGTGAAGACGTTGAAGATCCTTTTGCCAGTGATACCGGAATTGTTAGTGGCAATTCTGTATGTTACGATGCGGAAGTTTTTTTAAATAATCAAAAAACTGTTCTACTTGAAGATTTTACCGGGTTTAGATGTACCAATTGTTTGCCCGCTGCCATAACTGCTGATAATCTGCAAGATCAATGGTGTGACAGGTTAGTGGTTGTAGCTTACCACGTTTACCAGCAATTCGCTGCTCCAATAGCGGAACCGCCTGAACCTTTCTCCACTGACTTTAGGACAGATGACGGTGAGAATCTCGCAATTGAATTTCAGGTTCCTTCTTTGCCAAATGGAATGATTGATAGGGAAAATTTTGGAACCGGTCAACTACAGCAGGCCGGTAGCTGGTCAGACTTTACTGGTGAACGCATGAATGAAGATCCTACCGGTTTCGTCCGCTTTCGCGATGTAGAACTAAGCAGTGATATGTCTGATCTTTCATTTAAAGTAGCTGCCCGAATGTTTGGAGAAGTAGAAGGAACATTCAACCTTGTAGTCGGTGTATATGAAAATGGACTAATAGAAGGTCAAAAGAACGATGGGGAGACAATTTTTCCTTATACCCATGACCACGTTTTTCGTGGAAATATTAATGGTTTATACGGCCAGGAAGTGTTTACTCCTGCATCCGAATTCGACGAAAATTGCGCAGATCTCTTTGAATTCACAAGCCCATTAGACTCTGAATGGGATTTGAACAATTGCTACCTATTTGCCTACTTGGTGAATCAGAGTACACTTGAGGTCGTTCAAGTTACAAAAACAGCTATTGTTCAATAAGCTTTCTGAAGGGGTATTTAGCTAAGGTCTTATCAATCAACATATGTGTCTTAATGACACGTAGTAAAGATTCTAAAATCCCTGTTAAATCGTTAAAAACACGAACAATTTGTCAAAGTTGATTGCGTTATAAATTGTATATTTAAGAACGGAACCAACTAAACAAACTGCAAGATCTATGCTAGAATTAAGCAAGCAGATCCTCCAAAAGGTGAGCTTTGATCGTAAATTATTCAAAAAAGAGCTTCTAAAATCCATTAGATGGATCAAACCAAGCGAGAGAGTTCAACTCAAAATGTGGTGCTTAGCTACCTTTGGAGTCGCTTACAAAGACCTGATTTTAGAAGTTTTCGAATCTCAAATAAGCGCTTCTTTTTGAAGCGCTTTTTTTTAGAACAGCAATTCGCCCTGATCTGGTGATGGCTTTCTTCCCAAGTGCTTGTAAGCCGATTCTGTTACCTGCCTGCCACGGGGGGTTCTCATAAGAAAGCCTTCTTGAATCAAAAACGGTTCATACACTTCCTCTATAGTCCCCGCATCTTCGCCCACTGCCGTAGCAATCGTATTAAGACCAACTGGACCTCCTTTAAACTTATCTATGATAGTGGCCAGTATTTTATTATCCATTTCATCCAATCCGTACTCGTCTACGTCTAATGCTTCGAGGGCATGTTTTGCTATTTCAATATTTACAGATCCATCACCTTTAACTTCTGCAAAATCTCTTACTCTTCTCAATAGAGCATTTGCTATCCTCGGTGTTCCTCTGGAGCGACGGGAAATTTCAAGTGCTGCATCATTCTTAATCGGTATTCTTAATAATCCCGATGACCTCTTAACAATGCCGGCCAATACATCTGAAGAGTAATAAGAAAGGCGCGATGTAATTCCGAATCTGGCTCTCAGAGGTGCGGTTAGAAGGCCTGATCGTGTTGTAGCTCCAATTAAGGTGAAAGGATTTAGTGTAATCTCCACTGTTCTGGCATTGGGACCTGTATCGATTACCAAATCAATTTTAAAGTCTTCCATAGCTGAGTACAAGTACTCTTCTACGATAGGTGAAAGCCTATGTATTTCATCAATGAATAAGACATCGTTATCTTCCAGATTGGTAAGCAAACCAGCGAGGTCACCCGGCTTATCTAGAACCGGGCCTGATGTGACTCTAAAGCCTACACCAAGTTCTTGAGAAATTATACTAGCGAGGGTAGTTTTGCCGAGTCCAGGTGGTCCATGGAGTAAAACATGATCCAATGATTCTTCCCTGTTCTTTGCTGCGGTTACAAAAACTTTGAGATTCTCAAGCACCTTCTCCTGACCTGCAAAATCATCGAATGCCTTTGGCCTGAGTACCCTGTCTATTTCTGCGTCTGAAAACGATTCAGAGTCTCTTAAATCAAACTCCTGGTCCATTCATGTAAAGATAAGCACAATTCAAAAGCATAAATAAAAAGAGCCTGTGTATAATTCACAGGCTCTTCAAAACTGTTCGTATTTGTAATTAATGCTCTTCTTCGTCTTCGGTAAGCGGAACTGTTTGAGGAACAAAATCCTGATCCTTCCCGGGCTTACTATAGTCATAAGGCCATCTGTGCACCTCCGGTAAACTTCCTGGCCAGTTTCCATGAATGTGCTCCACAGGCGTTGTCCATTCAAGAGTATTTGATTTCCATGGATTCTCTACTGCCTTTTGACCTTTCCAGATTGAATAAAAGAAGTTGAAAAGGAACAGGGCCTGAGCTATGGCTGCCATGATTGCAAAGCCACTGATAATGACATTCAGATCGACGAAACCATCAAACATTGGATAATCCGTATACTGGTAATATCTTCTGGGAGCTCCAGCCAGACCTACGAAGTGCATAGGAAAAAATACTCCATACCCCCCTACTATTGTCAGCCAGAAATGTACATAACCTAACTTCGTATTCATCATTCTTCCGAACATCTTTGGAAACCAATGGTAAACTCCAGCGAACATTCCGAATATAGCAGAAAGCCCCATTACAATGTGGAAGTGTGCTACTACGAAATAGGTATCATGCACAGTTATGTCCAGAGCTGAGTCGGCAAGTATTATCCCAGTCAATCCACCAGTCACGAAGGTAGAAACGAGTCCGATGGAAAACAGCATACCAGGTGTGAAAATCACATTCCCCTTCCACAGCGTAGTGATATAGTTAAACGCTTTTACTGCTGATGGAATAGCAATTAATAGAGTCGTAAAAACAAATACTGACCCAAGAAATGGATTCATTCCCGTTAAGAACATGTGGTGACCCCATACGA
>Ga0207419_1000128_pt1 | contig 59240 bp, 49 predicted proteins | sample ElkSloMetagenome_4_FD_184723 | JGI IMG/M metagenome (GOLD analysis project Ga0207419, IMG submission 184723) | Hot spring microbial communities from Elkhorn Slough, Monterey Bay, USA - MD2A (version 2) | ecosystem: Environmental > Aquatic > Marine > Intertidal zone > Estuary: Microbial mat ...
GCCGTTGGAGCTGCTGGTGAATTATTTGCCATAAGAACAGAATTATACAACGAAGTTGAGCCGGATACGCTTTTGGATGACTTTATCATTTCACTTAGGGTAGCAAAAAAAGGATACACTATTCAATACAATCCAGAAGCTTACGCCATAGAAACAGCCTCTGCTGATGTCGGTGAAGAATTAAAAAGAAAAATAAGAATCTCAGCTGGAGGCATTCAATCTGTTATAAGATTAAGGGCTTTGCTTAACATTTTTAAATATGGAGTATTATCCTTTCAATATATCTCTCATCGTGTTTTGAGATGGACACTTACACCGCTATGTTTAATCTTACTTATACCCGCATCAGCAATTTTAGCTATTAATGAAGGTATATTGAGCTTTGGACTATACTCTACCTTTTTCTGGTTACACATGCTGTTTTATGCTTCGGCTTTGCTTGGGTGGATTTTAGAAAATAGATCACTTAAAGTCAAACTACTGTTTGTACCCTACTATTTTTTCATCATGAACCTGTCTGTAGTTTTAGGCTTTTTTAGATATATCAATAAAACACAATCTGTAAATTGGGAGCGAGCCAAAAGAGCTGAATAATTGCTAATTTCTAGGGTTTCAAAAATGTCAAAAAAGCTAAATTTAATGAAATTATTATATATTAATTTATTCTAAGCTTCTTTTCTCAAAACAACTAAAGGTGGTTGTTTTATAACACTAATACTGTTGCTTAAACCTATTCCTAAAACTAGAATAATTATTCCGGGAAATAATATCAGAAATGGAACAAATGAAGGCACAAACGCCGTGTTAAACACAAAAATAGCGAGAAGTTGACTACTCAGTAAAGACAAAAGCACCCCAGAAAAGCCTCCTAATGCTCCTAAATAAATATACTCCAAAGCGTTTATGTTTAAAATTTGCTTACTTTTTGCACCAAGCGTCCTGAGTAAAACACTTTCTTTGATACGTTGATATTTACTGGTCCTTATGGCTCCAAGCAAAACTATAATCCCAGTCAAAATGCTGAAAAAAGCCATAAAGTTGATTATCCAGGTGATTTTTGATAGCAAATCTTCTACCACATTAATCATTTGTCTTAAATCGATTATTGATACATTAGGAAACTTACTGACTAACTCCATTTGTAGATTAGCAGATTCAAATTCACCTGGGACCTTAGTCGTCATGACTCTGAATTGTGGTGCATCTTCTAAAGCACCTTTAGGAAAAACAACATTAAAATTAAGATCCATTCTTGTCCAGTCAATATCTCTTATACTTCTAACTACAGAATTGATTAAAACCCCTTGAACATTAAAGGTCAACTTATCCCCTATTTTTATATTGGCATCTCTGGAAAAATTGTATCCCACAGACACAGGAATTACATTTGAATTTTCAATCTTACTGATCCATTCACCATCCCTCAATGTTTCTGAAACAATCAAAGAATCTCTGTAAGTTGTTCTAAATTCATGTCTCAACACCCATCGACTAATGGTAGATGTAGAATCTCTTCTTATTTCATTTACAGACCTTCCATTTATTTTTTCAATTCTCATACTTACGATCGGTACATCTCTAAGCAAAGGTAATCCGTTGTTTGAAATAGTATTTGCCAAATCATTTCTTTGATCTTTTTGAACATCCAATAATATAATATTGGGATTGTTGCTACTATCATCAAGTTCAGCTTGAGCCAGAATAAAATCTTTAGTAAAATATAAAGTACTAATTAAAAAAGTGCCTACACCAATTGATAATACCAGTGTCAATGTCTGATTTTGTGGCCTAAATAGATTAAGTAAGCTTTGTCTGGGCACAAAACCCCATGAGTTTGGAAAGTATTTTTTGATGAGCTGCATAAAAATATTAGCCGACAACCCTAAGATGAGAAAGGTCAGCACCAATCCTCCAACAAAGCCAAGTCCATATTTCCATTCTTCTAAAATCCACCATGAAAATGAAAACAGAAATAATAAAATAGCAATTGAAATGTAAATAAAAGCTTTTTTCGATTTTGCATTCACATCATTTGTAACTCTTAAAGCTTGTAAGGGTGAAACATACAGTGTACCTATAAGTGGATATAAAGCGAATAAAACTGACATTATCACGCCTAATGCAATGCCTAGAATAATTACTGACCAGGCTAAAGTAATTTCTACTTTGACAGGTAACAGGTCTGCCAGCAACCACGGAAATAAATGCTGAAGTACCACACCAAATACTGTACCCAATACACCACCAATTAAACCAATACAAGCTACTTCAATTAAAAATATATAAAACGTCTGCATTTTTGAAGCTCCAAGACATTTTAAAACTGCGACGGTTTTCAATTTTTCTTTGATATAAATGTAGATTGCACTCGCAATGCCAACACATCCAAGCAGTAGAGCAATAAACGCTACAAGGTTTAGAAATTTACCAAAATTATCATATCGCTCTCCAAGTCTTTGGCTAGTTGAAGTATGAGTATCTAAGTCTGCTTGTTCGTCATCTAAGACAGGGTCTATTGTTGTGTCTAGTTTTTCTAAGTTGATGTCTGGATTCTTAAAATAAAACTCGTAATCTATTCTACTTCCGGTCTGGACTAATCCTGAAGCTTCAATAAAATCTAATGGAATAATGACAGGTGGAGAAATAGAGCTAAATATAGCCATACTTCCAGGTACACTTTTCAGCTTACCTATTATAGGTAAAATTACTTTACCAATTTTGATACTATCCCCGATGCTTACTCCTAGTTGAAGCATCGCTGTAGCATCAACCAGTGCGCCTTTTTGTTTTTGGTATTGTTTTGCTGCATCCTTTGGCTCAGTTTCAATTTCACCATAAAATGGAAAGTTACCTTCTACACCTCTAACTTGCAGAAGTTTAGTCGCCTTATTTTCAGGAAAAGCTGTCATTGACAGAAAATTAATCTCTCTTCCTTGATAACCACCAAGAGAATCCATTATTCCTTTTACCCTTTCATTTGGCGGATAATTACTGTCAATTTTAAAATCAGCTCCCATTAGAGCTTTAGATTCATTAGCTATATTTTTCTTTAAATTATCTCCAAAGGATAAAATTGACACGACTGCCGCAATACCTAAAATGATTGAAGCCATAAATAAAAATAACTTTTTACTCGAGGCTCTACCATCTCTTAATGCCATTTTAAAAAGCCAAGGAATAGAGGCATGAGAAGTATTATGCATTGACGATAGTCTTTTTGTTTTCAATTATCTTGCCACCTCTTAGTTTGAGAATTCGTTGAGTTTTATTGGCCAATTCTATATCGTGTGTAACTATAACCAATGTTGTTCCAAAATCCTGATTTAATTCAAAGAGTAATTTTTCAACGTTTTCTCCTGTCTCAGCGTCCAGGTTTCCTGTAGGTTCATCAGCAAAAAGGATTTCAGGTTTCGTTGAAAATGCTCTTGCCAGAGCAACTCTTTGCTGTTCTCCTCCGGAGAGCTGCGATGGATAGTGATGTATTCTATCCTTCAAGCCAACTTTCTCTAACAATTCTTTTCCTGTTGCTATTGCTTTTATATCTCCTCTTAACTCTAATGGAACTGAGACATTTTCCAATGCAGTGAGTGTTGGAATTAATTGAAAGTCTTGAAATACAAATCCAACTTTTTGATTTCGTAATAAGGCTCTTTCATCTTCATTTAAATTTTTCAACTCCTGACCACATAAATTAATTGACCCTGAATCTTGTTTATCTAGTCCAGCACACAAACCTAATAATGTTGTTTTTCCGCTACCTGAAGGCCCAACAATAGAAAAAGTAGTTTTAGCTTCGACTTCAAAATTTATATCCTGAAGGACTAGTAGTGTTTTTTCGCCATTAGAATAGCTCTTCCCTAGGTGAGATACGTTTAATATATTTGTCATATTATAAAATTCCGAATACAAATTAAAAAAGACTTCAATGAATTATTGTATCGTTATGAGAAGCTTAAGAGGTTTATTCTTCCTACCTGTGTTATTTTTTCTAATTAGCTGTGGAAACAGCACAAAAAACGATAAGCAACAATCTGAAGATAAAATTGATGAAGAGGCTAAGAATAAATCATTGAATGAAGATACATCTAAAGTGATTTTATTTTTTGGAGACAGCCTCACGGCGGGTTATGGTCTAGATACATCTGAGGCTTATCCAGCCTTAATTCAACAAAAAATTGACTCCCTTGGCTATGACTACCAAGTTATTAATGCTGGTCTTAGTGGGGATACAACAGCTGGCGGCAAAGGAAGAATTGATTGGATTTTGAAACAAAATGTAGATATTTTCGTTTTAGAACTCGGTGCAAATGATGGGCTAAGAGGTATTCCATTATCAGAAACCAGACAAAATTTACAGGATATTACTGATGCCGTTAAACAAAAAAGTTCTGATATTGAAATAATCATAGCTGGTATGCAAATTCCACCAAATATGGGACCTGAATATACTACTGAGTTTAAAACCATTTTTCCAGATCTTGCTAAGAAAAATCATACCGAACTCATCCCTTTTCTATTAGAAGATGTTGCTGGAGATACAAACTTAAACCAGGAAGATGGCATTCATCCAACAGCTGAAGGTTATAAAATTGTGGCTGAAAATGTTTGGGAAGTTTTAGAAAGAGTGATTGAAAAAGACAATGAATAATTCGTTTCGTGTTGTTCAAATTATTGATAGCTTGAATGCAGGTGGTAGCGAGAGAATGGCAGTACAAATAGCTAATGGATTAAGCAAAGAAATTGAATTTTCTGGATTAATTTCTACCAGAGCAAAAGGGATCCTGGAAACTCAAATAGACCGAAATGTAAATTATTTCTTTCTAAAAAAGAAGTGTGTTTTGGATATTGAAGCCATTTATAGACTATTCCGTTATATAACAAGAAATAGAATAAATATCATTCACGCACATAGTACTTCTTACTTCTTGGCCACTTTAGTAAAAATACTTAAACAGGATGTAAAAATAATTTGGCATGATCACTATGGAAATAGTTCGTTTCTGAAAAATAGACCCTCTTTTTTTCTTAAATTATGTTCTAATTTTTTTACAACAATTATATCAGTAAATAATGTTTTAAAAGATTGGGCCGAAGAAAAACTGAATTGTAAAAAAGTAATCTTTTTAGAAAATTTTATTGAGAATAAAATCATTGTAAAAAAAGAAGAAAAATCAATTTTTACTATTCTTCATCTGGCAAACCTAAGACCTCAGAAAGATCATTTAACAAGCCTCAAAGCTATAAAACTTTTAAACGAAAAAGGGTTTAAAATAAAAGTTGATTATGTCGGTGATACTAATCTTGACAAAGAGTATTATAAGAGCCTGTTACAATATGTTGAAAAAAATGATTTAAGCAGTATAGTTAAATTTCACGGGAGTTGTTCAGATATAAATAGATTTTTAGAAATTGCAAACCTTGGAATATTAACTTCAATTTCAGAAGGTCTTCCGCTAAGTTTACTTGAATATGCTCTGGCCAAACTACCAGTTGTTGTTACAGATGTAGGGCAATGTACAGAAGTTGTTGGAAAGAGTGGAACCACAGTTGATGTAAGTGACCCAGAAGGTCTCGCATGTGCAATTATGAAGTATTATAATGATAAAAAGCTATCTTCAATCCACGGAACTAATTTTCAAATAGAAACTCAAAGGCGTTTCAATCAGAAAAGCATACTAAGAGAGTTAATTGATATTTATTACAATAAATAAAACAATGCAGGCCAATATAAATAAACTTCTTAATGACAGAGTAACAAACCTTACAGGTCTGCACTATCTCAATCTGGTCATTTTCCATATTTTCATTGGATTTGCAATTTATCTCTTCAAGCCTATTTCTTTTGTTTACATGCTTGGAATTCTAATTTATTTCATAATTAGAATAATGAGAGAATCCTATGATCCTTTAGTCACATTAAAAGCATGTACATATATAGTCGCAGCTGAAGTTTTTTTAAGGATGACTGATAGTTTAATTTTTTACGAAACTGGTAAGTATTCCGTTATTTTATTTATAGCTTTTGGGCTATACTATCATAATTTTAAGAGTTCGGCAAATATTTTTATAGTCTTTCTGTTACTACTCGTACCTAGCATAGTCACTACATATTTGAGTATTTCCTATGAGCATAATTTTAGGAAAACAATATTATTTAATTTAAGTGGTGAATTTTGTTTAATGGCTACTGCTCTTTATTGCTACAAAAGGGAAGTTAAATTTAATGATATTTTAAAACTTTTGGACTTTACAACACTGCCCATCATCGCAATGACTACATATCTGTTTTTTTACACTCCAAATTTACAGGATGTTGTTACTGGAGCAGAAGGAAACTTTGCTGCGTCTGGTGGTTTTGGACCTAATCAGGTATCTACAGCTTTAGGTTTAGGAATATTTTGCCTTTTCGTAAGATTGTTTTTAAATCATCAAAATAGAATACTAAGAATAGTAGTTTTTATTTTAATTTCATTAGTTACATTTAGAGCATTAGCTACTCTTTCCAGAGGTGGAGTGTTTACTTCATTTCTTATGTGTTTAGCTTTCTTATTTGGGTTTTTAAGATATGCTAAGCCAGTCATCAGGTCAAAAAGCATAGTAAAACTTATATTATTATTTATTGGAGGTATTTTGATTTGGTCTGTTACTCTCGTCGCGACTAATAATATGTTATATAACAAATACACCAACAGGAATGCTAATGGTCAGTTTCAAGAAGACGCCTCAACAGGAAGATTGAAAATTTTAGAAACAGAACTTGAGATGTTTGAAAGTAATCCTTTTTTTGGTATTGGAGCGGGTATGGGAAAATTTTACAGGCTAGATAGTTTTGGCTCAATCTCAGCTTCCCATAACGAACTCACAAGATTAATATCAGAACATGGTCTTTTCGGGATTGTAATAATATTTTTACTCATAATCACAACTCTTGTCCATTACTTTAAAAACCCTAAAAATATCTTTGTTTTACCCTTAACTCTTTTTTGGTTACTCACCATAAGTCACTCTGCCATGAGGATTGCAGCACCAGGTTTTATTTATGGTTTGGCCTTACTTAGTGTTAAAACTTCTACCACTAAAGATGAAGACTAAAAGCATTCTATACCTAGGAAATAAACTATCCCAGGGAAATTTTAATATTACCACGATTGATGCACTTGGAGAAAAATTAAAATCTGAAGGATTTGTAGTAGACTCTTTTTCTAATAAAAGGAATAAAAGTTTTAAATTTTTAAGTATGCTCTGCGCAACTTTTAACTATAGACATTACGATTATTTATTAATAGACACTTATAGCACATCAGCTTTTTGGTTTGCCTATTTTCCCTCAAGATTAGCCAGACTTTTTAAATTAAAGTATATTCTGATTCTTCACGGTGGTAATTTGGGAGAGAGATTACTTAAAACGCCTAAATTGTCGAGAAGGCTATTTTCTCAAGCTTATATGAGTATTGCGCCCTCACAATATATGTATGACCTTTTCAAACAACATGGATTTAAAAACATTAAATGTATACCAAATTTTATCAATATTAAAGATTACAAATTCAAAAAACGAAAATCAATAAAGCCTAAGATACTATGGGTTAGAGCCTTCGATAAAATTTACAACCCATTGATGGCAATCAAGACACTTGAAAAAGTATTACAAAGCCATCCATCTGCCTGCCTGAGCATGGTTGGACCAATAAAGGACAAATCTTTTAAAATTTGTAAAAACTATGCAGAAACCAACAATTTACCCGTAATATTTACCGGGCAACTCTCAAAGAAGGAATGGCTGAATTATGCAAAAGATTTTGATATTTTTATCAATACGACAACAATAGATAACACACCTGTATCTGTTATTGAAGCTATGGCTCTAGGCTTACCTGTCGTTTCAACAAACGTTGGTGGCATCCCATTTTTAATCGAAAACAATAAGAATGGAAAACTAGTAAATTCAAATGCTGTACAAGATATGTGTAGAGCCATAAATGAACTTCTTCAAAATCCAGAATTCGCACAAAAATTATCAAAAAATGCCAGAAAATTGGTTGAAGATTATGACTGGGAAATAATTAAGTACAAATGGAAAGAAGTTTTAAAATAAAAAACTTTACATCTAAAAATGTAAAGTTTTCGACATCTTTTCTTAACGTTTTTTACTGGTCTATAGATCCTAAAACACGTTTAGCAAAAGTATTTGCAGCATCTTTTTCACTCATACCATCTTTTACCATTTTGTCCATTTCTATGGCTCCAGCGATATTTGTTATCAACTCTCCTACAACATCCATTTCTTCTTCTTTTACAGATCGGTGTTCCGAAAAAGACTCTAAAACATCCATGGTATGTTGCAGCTTCTCTGCATCATTATTTTTCTGTAAATGTTTAATTACTGGTAACTTCATTAACTAATTCTTTTAGGGATTCAAATTTATTTGTTTGGACTTGATTTACAAACTTTCCGTGTCGAAACGTAGCGAATGTTGGTAAATTGTTGACATTAGCCAGTTTTCTAGATTCTGGATATTTTTCAGCATCTACAATTATAAATGGTATCTCTTCATTTTCTGATGCCAATTTTTTAAATTTTGGTTTCATTAAACGACAATTACCACACCATGTTGCTGCATATTGTACAACAACAGTTTCATTGTCATTCAATTCATCAATTAGATTATCTTCCTTTAATTCTTTAAACATAACTTTGTTTTTTAATTAATTTGTTGCGCCAAAAATGTTTGGCGCAACAAATTGATAGATTTTTATTTCTTAGATAAATATGCAGCTGTTCCTTCTCTGTTTGCTTGCATAGCATCTTTTCCTTCTTCCCAGTTTGCAGGGCAGACTTCTCCGTGCTTTTGTACGTGAGAATATGCATCAATCATTCTCAAAAATTCGTTTACGTTTCTGCCAACCGGCATATGATTAACACCTTCATGAAAGACTGTACCTTCCTCATCGATTAAAAAAGTGGCTCTGTAAGATACATTATCACCATCAACGGTTACATCTCCTGTTTCTTCATCGTATCTTTCATTGGTGATATCTAAAATACCTAATCTATTACTTAAGTTTCTGTTAGAGTCAGCAAGAATTGGATAAGTAACACCTTCTATTCCGCCATCATCTCTACTTGTATTGAGCCATGCAAAATGCACTTCCGCAGTATCACACGATGCACCAATTACAATTGTGTTTCTTTTCTCAAATTCTGGTAATGCTTCTTGAAATGCATGCAATTCTGTTGGACATACATAAGTAAAATCCTTTGGGTACCAAAACAATAGTACCTTTTTGTTGTTTTTTACTGCTTCATCCAAAACATTAATTTGAACGGTGTCGCCAAGATCTGTCATGGCATTGACTTTTAAATCAGGGAATTTTTTTCCGACTATAGACATAATATATAATTTTTAATTATTGGTTGACAAAATTAAGCTTAAAGGATACATTTTATGTGAAAATAATGTTGTCTTTTCTTATATTACTATAAGCATTGATTATAGTAATGTATAATTTTAATAGAATTAGACTATTCTATTAATAGATTGCTGAAAATCAGAAATTAGGTCATCAAAATTTTCAATTCCACAGGATAGTCTTAATAATTGCGAACTAATTCCTTGTTGTTTTCTTTCTTCATTAGACAGTAAGCTATGAGAGGTTAAAGCTGGAGACAAAACGGTGGTCTCTACACCGCCTAAACTTAAAACATCTTTAATTAAACTTAAGTATTGGAGAAATTTATCAGAAGGTATTTTTTCTGAAAGTTCTAATGAAAGCATACCTCCAAATCCTATCATTTGATTTGATGCTATCTCAAATTGAGGATGTGATTCTAGGCCTGGGTAATTTACAGTTTTTACCCAATCTTGAGCTTGGAGAAACTCAGCTATTTTTTGAGCATTTTCATTTTGTTTCTGAACCCTCAAATTTAAAGTTTTCATGCTTCGCTCTAGTAACCAGGTGGTCTGATCAGATAAACTACCGCCAAAATTCCTAGCCTTTAGTAAAATTGGATGCATCAAAGCCTCTGTTGTGGCAACTGCGCCCGCAGTAATATCACTATGTCCTCCAAGATATTTGGTTGCACTATGAACTACAATGTCTATGCCTAAAGTCGTCGGAGTTTGATTAATTGGTGTGGCGAAAGTATTGTCAATCATAGTGAGAATACTATAGTCTTTTGCAATTTCGGAAATCTTTTTCAAATCTATGACTTCGAGCAATGGATTTGACGGTGTTTCTATATAAATTAGCTTAGTATGGTCTTGAATTAAATCTTCAATTTCAAGCTCATCTTTAAAATAACTATAGGTAATATTAAAAGATTCTAATTCTTTTTGGATAAAATTTCTTGTACCACCATAAATTTGATTTTGAATAATCACATGATCTCCTGTTTTTAAAACACTCAACATTGCAGAGGAAATAGCTGCCATTCCACTTCCAAAAATGAGTCCTGCCTCAGCTTTTTCCAGTGCCGCAATTTTTTTGGCAAGATTGGTTTGATTTGGTGAATTAAAATATCTAGGGTAAGGATTGTTGCCACCATCTTTGTAAGCATAAGCAGTTGACATGTATATTGGTGAAACGGCACCTCTGTAATTAGTATCATCTACATCTCCTGTATGAACGCAAATAGTATCTATTCCGTATTTATTTTTCATAACCTCTAATTTTCCATAAATGTAAAGTCTTTTCAAGTTAATAGCGCATCTCGAGGTATAATGAGTTTTAGGATTAACAAATATTTATATATTTATAGCTATGAAAATTCATCTCACGAATATTAAATCTCTTGTCCAAGTAAGAGACAAAAACACAGACATTTTAAAAGGTAAAGATTTGTCTAATTTACCCTGTATTGATAATGCGTTTCTAACTATTGAAGATGATACAATAATGAACTTTGGTTCTATGGAGTACTTCAATCCGACGGTTGATGATAAAATAATTAATGTGAAAGATAAAATGATTCTTCCTACATGGGTAGACTCACACACACATTTGGTATATGCCGGAACTAGAGAGGACGAATTTAAGAATAGAATTAAAGGACTTTCTTATCAGCAAATTGCAGAAAAAGGCGGTGGAATCCTAAATTCTGCTCAAAAACTCCAAAATAATTCTGAACAAGAGCTATTTGACCAAGCCATGAAAAGGTTAAATACACTTATCGAATTAGGAACAGGAGCTATTGAAGTAAAAAGCGGTTATGGCTTAACACACCAAGCTGAATTGAAAATGCTCAGCGTAATCAAAAGACTAAAAGACCACTCTCCTATTCCCATAAAGTCTACATATCTTGCAGCTCACGCCTTACCCCGAGATTTTAGAAATAATAAGAAAGAATACCTGGACAGTATCGTAAATAGAACTCTACCTGAAGTAGCAAAATATAATTTGACCGATTATGTTGATGTCTTCTGTGAAAAAGGCTATTTTGATTTAGATGATACTGAACGGATTTTGAAAGCTTCTTTGAAATATGGATTGAAAGCTAAAGTGCATGTCAATCAATTTAATGCTTTTGGTGGTGTAGAACTGGCAACAAAATATAACGCATTAAGTGTTGATCACCTTGAAGAATTAAATCAGGAAGACATAGCTGCCTTAAAACAATCTGAAACAATACCCGTTGCTTTACCAGGGTGTTCCTTTTTTCTGAGCCTACCCTATACTCCAGCGCGAGAATTGATTGACAGCAATTTACCCTTAGTGCTGGCAAGCGATATGAATCCAGGAAGTACTCCAAGCGGGAATATGAATTTTGTTGTAGCTTTAGCTTGTATAAAAATGAATTTACTTCCAGAAGAAGCGATTAATGCGGCAACTTTTAACGCGGCCAAAGCTATTGAATTATCTTCCTTAGTAGGAAGTATAACAACAGGAAAAAAAGCAAATTTTATTATAACCAAACCTATTCCAAGTCTAACTTACATGCCCTATTCTTTTGGTGATAATCATATCAGTGAAGTTTGGATAAACGGTAAACCATTTAAAAATGAGTATAAAATACTTTGACAGAACTCAACTCGAAAGTTTTCTTAAACCAAGATACGGAGAAACCAAAATAGGTCAAAAAATTGATCTTATTGAGGATCTTTCAGATTTAGACAATATTTCACAGGAATTTGTAATAATTGGCATACCTGAAGATATTGGCGTAATGGCTAATCACGGTCATTCCGGCGCAAGATTCACTTGGAATGCTTTTCTGAGAGCCTTCTTAAACACACAAGAAAATGACTATAATTCTTCAAATAATCTAATAATTCTGGGAAATATCGATTGTGATAATGAGATTGAAAAATTAGAAAATGTTGACCAGAAAAATACTGATTATCATGTTTATCTGAGTGACCTGGTTCAATCTATTGACAACAAGGTTTATCAAACATTAAAGAGAGTATTCGATGCAGAGAAAATTCCTATCATAATTGGTGGTGGACATAATAATGCTTTTGGTATAATTAAAGCTTTTCACAATTCGTTTGATGAGCCTATCAATGTGCTAAATCTGGATGCGCATACTGATCTGAGACATATGGATTACAGGCATTCCGGGAATGCTTTTTCTTGTGCTTTAAGAGAAAACTATCTCAAAAAATATTTCATATTTGGTCTGCATGAAAATTATACACCAGATTATGTATTTAAGGAAATTGAAAAAAACAAAAACATCGATTTTAGCTTTTTTGACCATCTATTACATTTAAATCCACTAGAGAGATTGAGTAAACTTAAGCATGCCAATAATTTTATGGGAGAAAATTTTGGATTGGAAATAGACTGTGATAGCATTGCCGGATTCAATAGTAGTGCCATGTCTCCCAGTGGATTTACTGTAGATCAAATGCGAAAAATGATAAACTTTTTAAAAAATAATACCTTAGAGTACATTCATATTTGCGAAGCAATACCCGATTCCGAAGGGCAAGTTGGCAAGGCATTGAGCTATTTTGTCAGTGATCTGTTGAGAGAATGAATATTTTGATTTACTTTGTTTCGAACTTTAAAATTGGATTGATTACTTTCAATTTGGAATTACAAGTATTGTTACTCTAATTAATGAATAATTACATAAAAATTTTTCTATGAAAAATATGATAGTGGCCAGTAGCTCAGCCGTAATTGGTAGCGCTTATCTAGAATACATAACTCCAGTTTTGAAAAAACACTTTGAAAATGTAAGTACACTCTGCTTTATTCCCTATGCCAGACCCAGTGGAATATCTTATGATGTTTATACTTCTGTTGCTTCAAAAGCTTTTAAAAAAATTGGCATAAAAGTTAGAGGATTACACGAGTACCAAAACCCACAAAAAGCAATTTTAAATGCAGAAGGTATTTTTACTGGCGGTGGTAACACTTTTGAGCTTGTTAGGCAATTATATCAAAATGAAATTATGAATCCATTAAGAGAAGCTATTTTCAATGGTATCCCTTATCTAGGCACAAGTGCAGGTAGTAATATTTGTGGTCCTAATATGAAGAATACGAATGATATGCCAATTGTTGAACCATCAAGTTACAATACTTTAGGATGTCTAAATTTTAACGTGAATACACATTACATAGATAGAGTGAACAAATCAGTTAAATCTGATGGAACACTTCAGGATAAAGTCCTTAAAAAACATATGCTCAAAGGAAGGGAGACTAAGATAAAGGAATTTCACCATTTTAATGATACTCCTGTTCTTGGATTGCGTGAGGGTAGTTGGCTTTCAGTCAAGGATAATCAAATTATATTAAAAGGAGAATTCACTGCTCGTTTGTTTAGGCAAAATCAAAAACCAGTAGAATTAAAAAGCGGTGAAAAGATAACTCTATAATTGAATAATTCATATTCGATAAAACAAGCCTAACAACATAAAACTATTTAGTTCTTCTTCATTTTTTGGTAAATCTCCTAGTTGAAATTTTATTTGGACATATGATTTCCAAACATCGTATTTTAAAGTGTTAACAGACTTTAAGGCATCAAAATAGTCTTCCAAAACTATGATAATATCTGTTTGAGTTGCAGTCCCCAACTTGTATTTTGCTAATTCATCTTCATAATTTTTCTTCATCAATTCGGCTAGTTTTAGAGATTCCTCAAAGATTTCAATTTTCTGCTTAAGCAATTCTAAATTAAGCTTTGTATTAACAGAGCTTTCGTAGAAAAATTGATTTAAATTAGTTTTAGAAATATCAAACTCAGTCAATTGCTCTAAATAAGCACCTCTTCTTTGTTGATTTCTAATAGGTAAATTATGAGTTAAGGTAATTAGAAAACTAGTACCAGGCAGAGAATTGAAAGTATTATTTAGGTTAAAAGCTCCATTTTCACTCGAACCGAAAGTAGAAATACGAATATCTAAATCTAGAGGATTAAGTTTCTGATTTCTTGCATTTTCTACCAATAACTCTTCCTCGTAAACTCTAAACTCAATGCTTTTATATTGAGGAGTATTTTTAATTAATGTGTCTACATTCGGCAGACTTTCTTCAACAAAGGTAAATATTTCTTCTTTTTCAGGATCTGGAAAAGAATCAGTTAGTATAGGAAGCGTATCAGATTTTACAAAATTATCTACGCCTATGAGTGTTTTTGTATCAAAAAAGACTTGTGTAGCCTGCATCTCCGACATGTTGAGCTGCTGTAAATTTTGGATATACAACGAATTTGCTCTACTAAGCTCTGAACGTGGGATTTGATCATTTTTAATCAATTCATCAATTTGATCTCTATATTTTTCTGATTCCTCTAAAATATCTTTAGAAATTTTGAAAGCTTCTATAGATTCTTTTAATGATAAGTAGTTGATAAGAAGTCTTGTGAAATAGGTCAGTATTTCGTTGGACAGTTCTTCATTAAATGCTTTTTTACTTGTCTCTGAAACAAGTATATCAGTATTAAGTAAACTTGCTCTCCCCAAATCTCTTAATAGCGGAATTTTGATCCCGGCAAAAGCACCAGAGGCATTAAATGGTGTATTAGGATCTCCAAACTCGATAGTCCTTTCTACTCTAGCTCCAGAATAAAAATCTATCCCAAGTCTCGTTGGAACAACAAATTCTGTTTGTAAGATTTGAGTACCATCATTATCCAAAGAAGGATTAACACCAGATCCGTAAGTTAAATCTGTATTTACAAAAGCATTTAGTCCACCTCTTGCTTTAAGTAAGGTGTAGTCTGCTTGTTCCAAGGTTAATTCTTGAAGTTTTATGTTATAGTTGTTTTCGAATCCCTGATTAAGAATATTTTCAAATGTTAGTACATTAATTTGTGCGTAAGACTGAGAAGAACAAAGCCCTAAAACCGTTATAAAAGTAAAAAACTTTCTCATCATTCTTTATTTAATTAATTTGGGTTTTGACTAGGTCGTAAAAAAAAGATTTATTACCAATTAATTCCTGATAGTTACCCTCTTCCAAAATTTTTCCTTTTTCTAGCACAATAATCTTATCTGCATCTTTTATTGTACTTAATCTATGTGCAATAACGATTTTAGTTGCTTTTAATTTGCTAAGACTATCTGTAACAGTTTTTTGAGTAGAATTGTCTAATGCACTCGTTGCTTCATCAAATAAAATAAGACTTGGTTTTTTGATTAGTGCTCTGGCAATGACTATCCTCTGCTGTTGTCCACCAGATAATACACCTCCGCCAGCTGGAAGATTGGTGTTCATCTTGTTTTCTAATTGTTCTATGTCCTTAGCACAACCAGCAATTTTTGCAGCTTCCCAAGCATCCTCTTCGGTATAATCTGAAGAACCAACAATATTATAAAGTACAGAACCTTCCATGATTTTTCCATCCTGTAATACTACACCAATTTGATCTCGTATTGTTCTTATATCCAATGTATCCATGTCTAGACCATCATACAATATTGTTCCTTGATCGTAATCTTCAAATCCTAATAATACTCTAAACAAAGTAGACTTACCAGACCCTGAACCCCCTACGATAGCCACAAACTGTCCTTCTTCAATTTTAAGGTTAAGGTCTTTTAAAATTAAATTTTCAGAATTTTTATATTTAAAATTTAAATGTGAAATTTCAATATTACCAGTAAGTTTTCCTACATCTTTTTTTCCTTGATATTTTTCTGTATCAGCTTCTAAAATTGGATCTAATAATTCTAAAGCTGGTTTTATACTCATGACAGGGATAGCAACCATGAAAGCAGCAACCAGAGAGCTTTGAAAACTTAAATAAGCACTATTAAATGCTATAAAATCACCAATAGTGAAAGGCACAAGTTGTGGCGTTGTGAATAGTTCAAATATTCTTAAATAGATTACCAAAACTGCAAGAATTGGAAAACCAAAAGTAAATACGGAAACTATTATGATCAGTCTCCGTTTAGCTACATAATGTGTTTTTTGCTCCTGGTATCTATCTGCCCACATTTCGATAACACGATTTTCTGATGCCGTCATTCTTATTTTATGTATCCCTCCGAAAATGGTCATAAGATATCCTGAAATTGCTACTTTTAATTTCATGAACTTTTTGATATGTTTTATAGCCAATAAACTAATTAGTAGGGTAAAGGTGGCTATGACAAGACCTAAACAAAGTGCCAAAATGGTAAGAGTAATATCATAATATAGCATAAGGAATAAATAAAAAACTGAAAATATTGCTGCTACAACAGCTGACATGACTTGTGCAGACAAAATCTTCCTTACAGTTTCAATACTTAAACTTCTTTCGGCTAAATCCCCGGAATCATATTTACCAAAAAAAGGTACCTTCAGTTTTAATATTCGATCCCAAATTGCCGACTGCAACTTGTAGCTTGCTTTACCTTCGAACCTAAGTACGGCTATTTCTCTAGCAAAATTTATTACTCCTAGTAATACTACAATAGAAAACATCATAATTCCAATCTCATAAAGACTACCTTTTATTCCACCTGGAATAATAACATTAAATATATAGCCTGCTATTACTGGTATTAAAAGAGAAATTAAAGCCCCTAAAATACCTAATACTAAAAAGAAAATTACATCCTTCTTTGTGAAATTGAGTATAAATTTAATCAAAGATTTTTTATCTAGTTTTCCATCTGGCAGAGGCGTAAAAAATGAGTGCGCGATAGATTTTATTTGCTTAAAATTATTATAATTTAATTGAAATGATTCATCATTTTTATGATTCCTTGCACGATATTTCCCTTTTTTCCTAATAAGTGAAATTGGTGTATCGTCTTCTAGAAAACCAAGCAAAGGTCCATAATCATGAGTCCACCAATCATCTTCTAAAAGAATCTTTCGAGACCTAACATTTGAAGCTCTTAGTATTTTTTTTAATGGACTCCAATCTTCTGAAGAATGTTTGAACCCCGGGTTAAAATTGATTTTTTCAACCTTTCCAACTTTTTGACATGTTTTTAGTAGTAAATAATCATAGGAAATTTTATTAGATTGTTCAGATTCTGGAGAACCGTTATCTACTGATGAAAAAATATTAGTAAGTTTTTTTAAAGCCTTATCATATGCATTTTTTCTGTATGAAAAACTTGAATGAAGATTTTTTAGATTATCTTTTTTTGAAAGATCAGTTGTCTGTTTTGCTTTGTTTTTTTCGTTCCCCATAAATAAAAACTTTTAGCTATGCTTCTTTAATCAATTTATAATATAGTCCGTTTTTATCTTCAATCAATTCAGAATGATTACCTCTCTGTACAACCTCACCTCTTTCCAATACAATTATTTCATCAAAATCTTTAATTGTAGATAATCGATGAGCTATTGTAATTGTAGTGCATTGTCTTTTAAGGATATTATTCATGACTCTTTTTTCTGTTTCAGTATCTAAAGCTGATGTTGCTTCGTCTAAAAAAAGTAATGTTGGATCATTTGTAAAAGCTCTTGCAATTTCAATACGCTGGCGCTGACCACCACTAAAATTTCTTCCATCCGGAGCAACTTTAGACTTATAACCTCCTTCTCTTTCTGATATGATTCCGTGAATATCAGCATCTTTTGCAGACTGAATTATTTTCGTATTTTTTATTGACTTATTCCACATACTAATATTTTCAACTACAGTCCCTTTAAAAAAGAAGGTCTCTTGATCAATTAAGGATACCGAGTTTCTAAAGACGTCTTTGTTTATCGTATTCAATGGCTTAGAATCATACAATATTTCCCCCGAGATAGGTTGATATAAACCAGAAATGACCTTCAATAAGGTTGACTTTCCCGATCCAGATCCTCCAACAAGTGCTATTCTTTTACCAGGATAAGCTGTTAAAGAAAATTCTTTAATCAACGGTTCGCTAAACTGACTGTAACCAAAACTAATATTTCTTACCTCAAGTTTACCTGAAAGTTTAGCTGTATCAACTTTTATATCTTCAATAGGCTCCTTATTTTCTTCTTTACAAAAAGGATCTTGAGGCTCTTGAAAAGAGTCTGTTAAGTTATTTATGTCTGCTTTACTAACCTGAAGATCTCCTGTAAATTCTACTAAATTTGCTACTGGCTTGGACAAAGTGGCTAAAAAACTTTGTACAGCTAAAAAGACACCAATAGTTATTTCACCTTGTATGATCAATAAACCCCCTAAAATTAAAATTGTTATTGTTTTAAATTGATCTATAAATGTTGGTAGAACTGTAAGAAATCTACTCGTTACTCCAAGTTTTTGTTGATTATTAATAGAATTTATTAATCGGCTTGACCATAGCGAAAAGAAATCATTTTCAGACCCAGACGCTTTTATGGTTTCTATTTGTTCTATTCCATTAGTAGCAGTGCTAAAAATAGCTTGTTGATTTTTAAACAGTGATTGATTTAATGCTGTTCTTTTTTTAGAAAAGTAGTTTAGGGCTATCAAATTTCCCAACATAATTGATATACCTACTAATGCAAGAATCCAATTATATTTAAACATAATAATGCCATAAAGTAAAATGTTTATAGTCTGTAAAACTGCATTAGATAAATCTGTTGTGAGTAATGTTGCAATTGAGTCATTAAGTCTAACTCTTTTTACAGTTTCTCCGGATTTATGGCTTTGAAAATAATTATAAGGCACGTTCAGAATATGGGAAATGAATTTAAAAGATTCCGATATGCTTGATTTTAATTCAACTTTTAATAGTACCCATTGCTGTATGTATGTTAAAATACAACCTAATATAATAAAAATAGCAAGAGTAGTAATCATTGGGTAAAACCATTGATACTGCTCTAATATTATTATATCATCAAAAAACAGCTTATTAAAAGCAGGAACAACGATTTTCGGTATAATTAAAATCAATCCTGCAATAAGCACAAAAGCTAGATTACTTAAATTTGGCAATAATCTTTTAAATAATTCTTTGCTATATGAACCTTGATTTTTTATTAGTTTAAAGTCTTTGTTAGGCGTTAATGTCAAACTCCAACCACTAGAAATACTTTTTAATTTTTCTAAAGAAATATTCCTCTTTCCCTTTTCTGAGTCATGAATAACATATCCTTTAAAATTCTTTTTAACAATTAAAATATATTTACCAGATTTTGTGTATAAGATTACTGGTGATTTTAATTTTAAATCTTCTAAAGAAGTACTTTTGGTTTTAGCTTCAAAACCAAACCTTGTAGCTGTTTTAACAAGGTTTTCAGGAAGTATTTCGTCATCATTTACATCGCATGCACTTTTAATAGTATTCAATTTTGGATAAGAGCCGAATGCCCCAAGAACCATTGCTAAACATATCGCTCCAGATTGACCTTTGTCAGATTCTAAAATAACAGGGGGTTTATTCATAGGCCATAAAACTTAAAAAGTGGTTATAGGATTAATCAAAAAAAGCATCAAAAATTGGCAAAACAAAAGCTATTGGGGCTTTTACCTTAACATCTACATATGCTAAACTAAGTTGTCCTGGATGTAGTTTTACCTTTGGGCCTTCTCCATTACTCCAATTAAATCCACTATATGTGTTTGAGTCTTTTTCAAGCTCTACAACAACACTATAAACACCTCCCTTAGATTCAATAGTTTCTATTAAATCTTCATTTCCAAGTATATTAAAAAGACCATCTGTATCAGCCATGTACTGGGAGACGTATTTAACTTTACCATTTAAGTAGCCGTGTAAGTAAGGATCGACACTAAAAATTTGTATATCGACATGCATATCTTTACTAATTACTGCATTCGAGTTAAAAGGCACGTATAAATTAAGGACGTAATTTGATCCTTTATTAAATGTATCTGTAATTATCCCTACTGTTGTTTTAGGAGATATGACGTCTCCAACTTTTACATTTATTTGACTTACATAACCATCTGTTCTAGCTGTAAGCTCTGTCATTTTTTTGTACTCTTTAATCATGTCTTCCAACTCTAATTCTAGAAGGCCAATTTGCTTTTCAATGTTAAGTTTATTGAGGTCCCCATTGAGAATAGTTTCTTTTGAGTCTAACTGAGTAAGTTTGAGTTGTTCTTCTATGTTTATTTTATTAATTTTTTCCGAGGCGAGTTGTTGCTGGGTAGAAAAATACTGAGAATAAGTAATCAAGCCTTTTTCATAAATTTCTTTTTCTTCTTTCAGCTTATCCTCATAAAACTCGATACTTTCATTAACTTCTCTTAGACTAGACCTCAACCTTTCTAAAGCAAGAGCATCACTTTCTTTTTTTATAGTCGTATTTAAAGTATTAGATTCTATGTTTATTTGATTAGTTTGTCTTAATTTCTCGAGTGAAAACCTCATCTTATCTAACGAAGTTTTCATTTCAGGCTGGTCGATTAAGGCGATGATGTCTCCCTTTTTGACATCATCGTTTAATCCAACTTTAATTTCTGTGATTCGCCCAGATGCTAACGATGTCACTCTATCCACACCGTCTTCTGTATTGATCATACCAATTCCCTGAACCCTCTGTGGTATAGAGCCAAAAAGCCCCCAAGCCAAAGCAATGATACAGACTACTGAAATACTAAGTAAAACAAATTTGTAAAATGGAGAAGTAATTGTAACTGATTTCATTAGAGAATCATCAAGATTCTTTTTGTCAGTTTGAGATTTTTTTAAACTCATAAGTACCAAAAATTGTAATGAGGTAAATATATAATAAAATTGTTAATAAATTTTAAATTATCTTAAAGGTATTAGCTAAATAAGTGGAAGTTTTACAAAGTGTGGAATCGTTACATAATTTTAAAAAATGTTTAATGTAAATTTAAAAATGAGAAAATATTGATGTAATTTTAATTTGAAATATAAAAGAATTTAATATGTCAAACTTCCCACATTCAGCTTCAAAATTCTTTTATATAAGAAAAGTATTTCTAATTTTGTTTTAAAAGGTAATAACGTTGAATGTCCTGTATGTGGTAAGGGTTTTATTACTTTTCTACCCTTTGGAAGTAAATATAAAAGATCAACCGCTCTATGTATATTTTGTCTTTCATTCGAGAGACATCGTTTAATTTGGTTACTTTTAAAAAAAAGAGTTTGATCTATTTAAGTTAAAACATAAAAGAAACCTGTCACATGTTTCCCCTGAATCTTGTTTCTTTAAATACTTTAAAATAAGTAAATGCTGTAGAATATTATCCTGTAGATAAATTTAAACACGATTATAAATACCCTAAAGGGACATTAAATATGGATATAACTTCTATAAATTTTAAAGATATTTTTTTTGATATCGTAATTTGTAACCACGTTTTCGAACATATACAAGATGATATAAAAGCAATGTCTGAAATCTTAAGGGTTTTAGAAAAAGGAGGCTTGGCAATTCTTCAAGTGCCTATTGATGAAAATCTACTAGAAACTTTTGAGGATGATACTGTAATTTCTCCTAAAGAAAGAAAGAAGGCGTTCGGTCAAAGTGATCATGTCAGACAATATAGTAATGATTATGCTGAGAGACTGAAAAGCGTTGGTTATGATGTTTCTCCAATTCTATACACAAACAACTTTGATGTAGGTGAAAAATTTAGATTTGGGCTTCCTGATAAAAGAAACACCTTTATATGCAAGAAATCTTAAATACTATAAATTCATTTTCTGAAGTATATAATATTCCATGGAGCAATTCAGAAAACTCATTTTTAAATAACTTTAGAATTACACCAATTAATTTAAAATCTCCTGAAAGATCATATAGCCATTTATGGCGTATTAATACTAAAAATGTTAAGCAGGATCTTTTTTTAGATTGTTTAAGTCAGGATGAGAAAATAAAATATTTTAAAATAGTACCTTACAATGTAAAAACGCTAAAAGTTAAATCTCGTATTTTACTAAGACTTATTTTATCAGCCTACCTCAACAAACCTCCTAAAGAAATATCATTTCTATACGGTAAAAATGGTAAACCATTTTTAAAAAATGATATAGCGAAAATTCATTTTAACATATCTCATTCAGGTGACCATTTGGTAATCTTGATAGATTCTAAACATCAAATTGGCATTGATATTGAAACTGAATTAAGATCTAGTGAAGTCAGTTTAAAGATGGCAAAGAGATTTTTTAATCAGGAGGAATATCAACTTCTAAAAAGTCTTAAGGGAAAACAACAATCCATATTATTTAATAAATTATGGACCTTAAAAGAAGCGTTTTTAAAGTCAATGGGCAAAGGAGTATTCTTTATAGACCAATGTCCTAATTTTTATTTTATAAAAAAGAATCTATCTGAATCATACATTGAATACTACCATACTAAAAACCATGATAGTTTTTTATTTTGTAACGATAAAATTTGTGTTTCGACCTCACGACATATTAATTAACATCAATAATATTTTCAAGAATTTCTCTTGTTTTTGATGAACCCTTAAGGTTTACATCATAATTAGAAGGCTGGAAATTTAAAGCCTTTCTAACCGTGTAAGATATTTGTTCTTCGTCCATGTTTTCATAAAACATAGTTTTTATCAAGCCTTTTTTACTGAGATAATTCGACCTTATTTCCTGTTCACTATTCGATTCATTTCTGTAAGGTGATACAATTGCCGGAATACCTGAAGATATAAGCTCCATTAATGTATTATAACCACCTGAACTTATTGATAGTCTGGCATTTACCCAAAAGCTTGTCAAATCTTCAACAGTTTGCTTTAATATGATATTAGGTTTATCTTTAACAATATCTGTGAGGAATTTAAATTTGTCCTTTGGATACATTGGGCCGGGTATTACCCTAAGTACGATACCTTTACCAAACCCGAATGATATGAAGGATTTGACAACTTTAAAAATAAATGGATGAGCTATCTTTCCTCCTCCAGCTGACAATATAACTTCCTTAAAATGGTTTCTATTTTTCTTTTGCTTTTGTGTAGAATTTGTAACATAACCTGTATACTCAATAGGCACTTGTAACTTTCTTGACAAAGGAAATGTTTGGCCAAATCTGATCAGTGTTTCATCACCATGAACAAGTATTCTGTCATAAAAATCATTTATGATTTTTACACTAAAATCCTGATACATTTTGTTTGTTGTTGTAGAAGATTCAAGTATATCCCTAGAACTGCAGATTATCTTTGTGTTTCTTTCATTTGTTTTAATAAATTTTAAAACCGGAAGTAATTCCCCCATGAATTGCATCTTACCAAATGGAAAATATTCGGTAATAAAAATATTAGGCTTGTTAGATTTGAAATAATTAAGCATTAGACTTTGTCTTTTCTTCATCACAAGGTGAAGTGGTTCACGAGAGTTTTGCACTTTTAAACTATTATTTTCATCAATGCCTATAGGTGGTAGCTGAATAAAATTAATTTTGTCTGGTATAGATATTTTATTAGGAAAGACGCCTCCAGAAATTAAAGTAACCTCAAATGTACTTTTAAGAGAATTTACTAATGCGAAAGACCTAATAAGATGACCTATTCCTACTGAATGCTGACAATAAAAAATAATTCTTTTTTTCTTGAAAGTTTTACTACACATGAGGAAAGGCTTTTAATACTTTTTTAAATAAGCTTAAAAAGGCCTCTGCTTCTTCTTTTACATCTGGAATGCTTTTTCTAGCATTTATTCCAATTTCAGGTATTTTGTTTTTTAAAGCTTTTTCTAAATTTTTCTTCCATTCCTCCTCAGAATTACATAGAAAGCCATTCTGCCCATGATTAATTATATCCTTAATACCACCAATATTTGATGCAATGACTGACCTTTCACAAGCCATTGCTTCCAGAACTACATTTGGCATACCGTCAAATTTTGAAGGCTGTAAAACCACATCACATGCTGAGTAGGCTATTCTGAGTTTATCCTTATTTTTAATGTATGGGACTATGGTTACACATTGTGGGATTTTTTCTTTTACAGAAGCTCTTACATGTCCAGTTATTATAAATTGTGCACCTCTAAAATTATTTTCAAGATAGTTCAATAAATCTAGTCCCCTTGAAGATTTAAATTCACCGAATAATCCAATAATTGAAGAACTGTCAAGGTTAAGTGACTCTTTAAAGGATGCAACCTCAGCTCTTGAATTGTAAAAAACACTTTTGTCAACAGAATTAGAAATAAAAGTTGAATCAACACCCAACCAGCTTTTTACTTTTCGTTGCATTTCAGAAGATACTGTAGTCAGTGCAGTGGCATATTTTGCCACAAAATTTAATTTATGGGCGTGAAATGAAGAAAAAAAATCTCGGTTTATATCGTTACCCCTAAAACAAACAATAACCGGTAAGTTCAAGAATTTAGCTGCTGCTGTAGCACAATATCCTGTAGAACTTCCATAATATCCGACAATCAAGTCAGGTTTTACCTGCTCTATTTTTTCTATAATCCTTTGTGTAAACTCTTGCATTAAAGTACCAGTCAACAGGTCTTTCATCATCATCATTTCAGATTTTGATTTATTGTTTACAGCTTCAAAATCCGGACAAAATACCATGACCTTAATGCCTTTATTTTTTAAATAAGCTGTAACCCTATGAATTGAAGTAGAAACACCTCCTATTCTATCTGGATTAGGAACGACATATAAAATTTTCATTTTAACGATGATTCAAAATTGTATTTTTTCTCTTCGGCAATGGTGCTTGGTTTTTGGTGTCCTGGATAAATTACAGTATCATTAGGTAGTTTAAACAATTTTTCGACTACACTTTTTTTATTTTCTGTTAAAGAACCATACTTTTCTGGTATGCCAATAGAATGATACATAAGAGTATCACCTGTAAATAAGTTTTTATCATATTTGATACAAACACTTCCAGGTGTATGACCTGGTGTATGTATTATATCAAAATTAACCGAACCAATATTGATGATATCATTGTCTTCCCAAAAAAAATCAGGGTAAGGTAGTTTATCGTATGCATAACCATATTTCAGAGCTTCTTCTTCAAATTTTTCATATAAAAACATATCTGATTTATGTAAATATACTTTAGGATTTCTCTTTCTTACAATCTTAGAAAGATCTAGAAGATGATCTGTATGAGCGTGTGTTACAAAAACAGCCTCCCAAGAAATATCATTAAAATTCAACTTTTTTAAATGACAGTAGGCATCTTGGCCAGGATCTATAATTACACCCCATTTTTCTTTTTTATGAACAAGAAAATATGTATTCTCTACAAAAATACCTGTCACAGATTTAAATATAGAAAGCATTATTTTTTAATGAAAGATTAGCTTAACTCTGAACTCTTAGTTTTACTTCGTCTTAATCTGTCTTCACCACGTAATGTTACCATATACCAATTTTTTAAATTCCATGTTAATTGGTGATGAGCAGCGTAATGTTCTAACTGCCCTTTATATGCTGAAGTTTCGGGAGTTACGGCTCTGAAATTGATTCCCATTCTTCTGTTATTAGTCTCATTTGCTTTGCTCCCATGTACACATCTTTCGGAGAAAACTACAAACTGGCCTGGCTTAAGTGGCATAGGCACTGGTTTATTATCATTAGAATTTATATCCATCTCAAATTGAGACGCATAAAATTTATCACCTTTACCGATTGAAATTTTTCTCATCTTAGAATGAGAACCAGGAATAAATTCAATACAACCATTTTTAAGTGTAGCTTCATCAACTGCAATCCAAACCGTAAGTTGAAACAAAATATTTTTATTAGGTGTCACAAGTATAGGTTTTTTATAATCTTCCGACATATACGTAGAGGCTTGATGCCAAGGTATTGAAGCTCCACCCGGAGGTTTATTAAAAACATGCGAGCGCCACATAAGTATGTCTGGTCCAAGTAACTGTGCTAAAACTTCAGTAATATTTGGGTTTTTAAACAAATCCAATATAAATGGTGCATCAAGATGCCGATCTCTCACTGTTTTGAAACCGAATGCTTTTGAATCTATATTTAATTCATTTTCGAGCTTTGTTCTAAAAACGGCCATCTCGTCTTCAGAAAGTGCTGTAAGTGGTCCTAAAAAACCATTTTTGTGAAATGATTTTATTTGTTCTGGCGACAATTTATAAGTCTCTTCAACAGCTGTTTTTGGTTTATCTGTCACAATCTTATACTCACAGGGCTGATCTAAATAAGCTCTTGTACCAAAAGACGAGATGTAAGTCCATAACATTCTGTAGGTCCAACTTTTAGTAATTCGGTTCACACGCTCAGAGAACCATTTTGAAGGTAAGTGCAAAAATTTAACCAAAAGTGCCAAACTCATGTACAAAACTGTCACTAGTTTTGAAATATATGAAGATTTATTTTTTGTCATATCAAATTTAGTATAGATTATTAAAAAATAGAGGGTATTTCAGTTTGATTGAAAATATGTTCAAATTCTAATTCAGGTAACTCAAGGGCTTTAAGGTCTGCCCATGGTCCGTCACCTGCTATTACTTCTGATGTTTCATCATGATTTTGATAAATTTCACGCATAAAGAAATTACATCCTTCCTCTGGATGTATGGGTTTCATGCCCTGACTTTCCAACAATCTAATAACCATAGGTGATGCCATACCAATCGTATTCCAAGGACCCCAATTTATAGTAATAGTTTTTGTTTCTGGCCAATTTTGATGAAGATACCATGCAAATCGATTCAATACCTCATTTGCTGTTGCATAATCAGTTTGACCTTGATTGCCAAATCGCCCTGATACAGACCCGAAGAATACTAATAATTTTAAAGACTCAGGCTTTAAATATTTATAAAGAAGAAAAGCTGTATCTACTTTGGTGTCAAAAACTGTATCAAAAGAATCCAGGTTTTTTTGATCTATTTGGTTATCTTCAATAACACCCGCACCATGAATTACTGCATCTATACGTCCATAGGTTGAATAAACATTGTCTATTATCGCTTTAAAAGCTTTCCCGTCTCTAACGTCTGCAGAAAAATACTTAATGTCTACTCCTTCATCAATTAATTGTTGAAATGATTTAATAGTTCCTCCTTTGGGTACAGCCTCTAAATCTATAGTATCAGATCGACCTATTATAATCAATGTCATTCCTGATATAACTAAAGACTTAGAAATTTCTGCTGTTATCCCTCTCGCAGCCCCTGTTGCCAAAACAACAGCATTTTTGTCTAGTAAGCTAGACTTATCACTCTCCTCTTCATTAATTTCTGATGGGACAGGGTGAAAAATAGCACGTTCTCCTTTAGGGTAACCTATTTCAAGAAACTCGCTCGCAATTTCTAGTTCACGAATGATTCTATAAGCTATTTCACTATCAAGCAAAGAGTTATCAAAATCCACAATTTTTATTTCAATTTCAGGTTTTTCTTTTTTTAAAGCTTTTAACATTCCTGAATTGCCGCCTGAAGACGGAAGACCGTAAGATGCATTCTTTTTCCTTCCAAAATAACCACCAAATGAAGATGTTGTTAAAACTTTTTTTATAGGAAAATCTGAATCTTCATTTTGATTAAATGCTGAATATCTTAAAATCTGAAATAAGCTCTTGGATTGAATTTGGGTTAATTTTTTCCATGCACTAAGTTCCTCAGGCATATCAACTTTACTAAGAGGAGAGCAATGAATAACACTTGAAATTTCCGAATATTCATTAAAAATAGTTGATAACTTATCTTCAATGTCTTTATATGAAGTGAGTGTGTTTTCATCTAATATAATTGATTTACCACCATTATTATCAATTTTTTCGGCTACTAGCTTTGCTATATTTCCATTATCTTTAGTAATAATATACACACCATCTAATTTTACTTTCCTTTTGTATGGTAGCTCGTGAAAAACAGATTTCATAATATATCTTGAGCAGGTTTTTTTATCATTTTGAATTAATGGTCCAGAAGTATCTTTTGCTACCAAATTTTCATCTTTTTGAGATAAAGCGGCGACAATCTCATCATCAAAAACAACATTAAGAAAGTCGTTAATCGTTTTAGTTCTCATCAATTTAGACATTAAAGGCTTTAAGAGCTCTTCATGCTCTGATGATAATTCATGTAAAACCTTATCTAAAATTTCCATTCTCTTAATTGAATCTATCCCCAATTCTCCTTCTAGATCTATATCTTTATTGAGCATATCTGATGGATAGCCTGTTCTTTCACTAATAATTTCTATCATAGTGTCCAAGAGCTCATCTCTGTTAGCTAGTTTTTGAATTTCATTAGCTGAATTGATAATATCAATATTGTGTGGTGCTGCTTTATTTTCACTCTTATTAGATAAAGTCTCAATATCCGATTGATAATGATCTTGTTCTTGAACAATCTCAGGAAAGTCATTTTTAAGTTTTTGTTCTGATAAATCTTCATTATTCAAAAAATGAGACATCATCGTCTCCTGACTTTTAAGAAATTTTTGCATTGTCTCCTGATAAGCCTGGTAACCTTTTAATAACTTCTCATTCTTACTTATAGGTTTTGAACCCTTATTAATATGAAGTTCGCTCATAGGCCTGACAGCTCTTCTGTTTTTAGAATCAATAAAATCGGATTTTGCTGCATTCGCGCTAACCTCATCAAATTTTCTTATTCCGCCTCCATGAAGCAATACTGATGCTTTGCTGTAGGTCGTTTTGTTTACAGCTGAAATGGCTTCAGAAAGGCTTAAGTATTTACATTTTCTACCCTTATAGAAACAATCTAAATTTACATTGTACCCATTGACATATAGGGATCCCACCGCACTCAAGACACTTTTTAAACCTTTTCCTTGTCCTTCAAGTGCAATTGCTTTAAATGATTTTCCTTGTAATATTTTATTTATCAAACCTGTTAAAACTGTTTTTGGTCCTACCTCAACAAAAACACGAACACCATCTTCGTACATTTTTTCGATTTCTTTAGAAAATAATACCGGACTTAATAAATGTTTATTTAGGAGTGCCTTAACCTTTTTGATATTGTCTGGATAGACATTCCCACTAGTATTTGAATATATTTCTTTGTTTGGAGAACTAAATTTCAAAGAATTTATAGCCCTTTGTAGCGGTTCTTGAGCCAACTTAAAATAAGGGGTGTGAAACGGACCAGCAACGGGTATTTCTTTTGCCTTATATCCATCTTTTTGTATACTTTTCAAAACTTCCAATAAGGCCTTCTTCTCACCTGAAATGACAATTTGATTTGGTGCATTTAAATTAGCTAAAAAAACTGATTCATTAAGATAGGGAATGATTTGCTCCATTGTGCAAAAAACAACAGCCATTGTACCATCAACTTCACATCCAGCCGACATGATTTCACCTCTCTCTGCAGATATTTTTATAAAATCCTCTATGCCTAAGACCCCTGCTGCATAAAGTGCGGTAAATTCTCCATAACTATGACCAGCTACAGCATCAGATTCTATTCCTAAAGCTCTTAAAAAATTGAAATACCCAAGGGATATTGCTCCTATTGCAGGTTGTGCGTTTTGAGTTGCTCTTAACCTTTCTGTTTTTTCTTTTACAGCTTCTTCATTGTAAGAGGTATCGGGGTAAATTAATTTATCCAAGCTAATTTCGCTATCAACAATAGAACTTGCAAGTTCAATAGCTTCTCTGACTTCTCTAAGATATAAAGCACTTTCTAAACCCATATCTACATATTGAGAACCTTGACCCGGAAAGACAAATCCTAGTTTACTTTTTTTGACAGTTGAATTTAAATTTAATGATATTTGTGGAGGCAAAGCTGTATTTTCATCTAGGTCTGTTTTTTTAATTATGCGTTGCAATAATTTTACTAATTCCTCTATTGATCCAGCTGTTATACTAAGTTTAATTTTTTGGTTTTCTTTAGCTTTAATTTCGTTGTAAGAGATAAATGCCAATTCTTTCAGAGGCAGATCTACTCCTGTTTTTAGACTTTTCTCCCATGCCATTATTTTTTTAAGCAATTCTTCTATTGAATTACTTTCCCATAAGAATAATTCTGCCGGCAAATTCTCATTACCACACACTTCTTTTTTAGTATTGTTTCTGTATTCTTGAACTGTGACGTGCGTATTTGTACCGCCGAAGCCAAAGGCGCTAACACCTGCTCTTCTTGGCTTTTGTTTAGAATTAAACCACGGCCTTGCAGTTTCCAAAAGGTATGTAGGAGATGTGTTTTGGTTAATTTCATCCAAAGGCTCATCTTCCATTGGATGAGGGGCAAGTGTTTGATAGTATAGGCTTAGAGAACTTTTTATAAGACCTACTATTCCAGCTGTAGTTTTCGTATGACCAATCAAAGATTTTACTGAACCCAATAAACATGATTTTTCTGGAGCATTAGACCTTTCTAAAACATCATTTATAGATTTTAATTCTACTTTATCTCCAACTGAGGTTCCAGTTCCATGCGCCTCATACATTCCAATAGTGGATGGCGAATACCCAGCCTTATCATATGCTCTGAAAATTGCCTTTTTCTGACCACCAGACCTTGGAGCCGTAAGCCCCAACCCTTTCCCATCGCTTGAACTTGCTGCTCCTTTTATAACTGCATATATTTTGTCGCCATCCCTTTCTGCATCTTCAAGTCTCTTAAGTAGCACTACACCCACACCTTCACTAATAACTATACCATTTGCTGATTTACTAAATGGTTTGGACTTTCCCGTGGGCGACAAAGCTTGTGTTTTACTGAAAGCTGTGTAAGAAAATGGTGATTGTGCAATATCTACTCCTGCTGCAATAACGAGGTTACTATTACCATGCTCAAGTTCTTTAATTGCAATATCAACTGCTGTCAATGAAGAAGCACATGCGGCATCCACTGTAAAGTTTGAACCACCTAGGTTAAATCGGTTGGCTATCCTGCCAGCTAAAAGATTTGTCAAAATACCTGGAAAGGACTCTTCATTCCATTCCGGTAAGCGATCCATATCTTCATCCGTTAATAAATCTATTGTAAGAGGTGAAATACTCCGGACAGTGTATTGAGTCTTAAGTGTACTCATTCCGTCACTTCCAACTATTACGGATGTATTTTCTCTATCAAAACCGCCATTTTCATATCCAGCATCTTTTAATGCTCTATTGACAGCCTCTATTAGTAATAGCTGTCCAGGGCTTATGTATTTGAGAGAATGTGGAGGAATACCATACTTTAATGGATCAAAAATAATATCCTCTAAAAATCCACCCCATTTTGAGTATATTTTATCTTTTTCGGTTTTATCCTCGTTATAATACAAGCTCCAATCCCACCTGTCCTCTGGAATTTCAGTAATACCGTTGACTTTGTTTATAATATTTGTCCAAAATTTATCGGGCGTATCTGCTTTTGGCAAAAGCGTTGAAATTCCTATAATAGCAATATTAGAAGCTTTATTGTTTTCTGTCTTATTTTCCTCAAGTTTAATATCTTTCAATAACGCATTGCCATTCTTTGATACTAATTTGTGTAACTCTTTCATGCTAGTTAGTCCTGACACTAAACCAGCGACTTCTCCAAGCATATACATGCCATTTTTATATTGATTAATTTGAGAAACTTCAACTATATTCCCATCTGCATTTCTATCTAGACCCTTAGAAGCAATTCGTAGTCTTCCTAAAGTAAGTTTCTCAAGGTCTTTATTTCCATTTTGTTTTTCTAAATTAAATTCATTTACAAATGGCGTGTTTGCACATCGAATAGCATGTCCCGGACTTACTTCTATTATTGCAGTTTTTGAACAGCTAATTGCTGTTTGCTGAAATTTTGAAAGAATAGCTCCAGATTCGCAAACTTCTTTTGTAAACAAATAAGCTGTTCCCATTAGTGCTCCTATTTTAATGCCATGGCTAGCCAGTTGTCCAGACATGGCTGCTAACATAGAAGCTGAAATATCATTATAAATACCACCAGCAAACCAAACTTCCACGTCCTGAGCTTCTTTTTCAGGAATATTGATTAAAATATCAATCACCGTATCCCACAAACTAAAACTACCTATAGGACCTACATGACCTCCACATTCTCTTCCTTCGAATACGAATCGTTTACACCCTTTGTCTAAATATATTTTCAATAAGCTTGGAGCCGGTACATGGACAAAGGTTTTTATACCGACGCTTTCTAACTCGTGAATTTGAGAAACAGTTCCCCCTGAAATTAGCGCAAATGGAGGTTTTACTTTTTTAATCTGTTTAAATTGATGTAATCTTAATTCTTCCGGAACAAAGCCTAACACACCTACACCCCAGGGTTTATTATCTAATTTCGTTCTTGTCCTTTCAAGTAATTCTATCACTTTATCGCCTGATGTCATTGACAAAGCCAAAAAAGGTAATCCTCCTGACTTAGCCACTGAATTAACAAACTCAGGAACATCACTTACTCTTGTCATAGGTCCCTGAATTATTGGATATTGAAGATTATTCGCTTTAGCCATTTTTGAAGAAGGAGAAAGTGGTTGTAATTCCTTAGCCCTTTCTATATTGGTAAATATATTGGAATACACTGCTTGTATGAACCTACCAACCGTTTTATAATTTTGAGCAATTTCTTGAGACAAGCCAATCATTTGTCCGGTCGGCCATTTAAATTCAGAAGGTTCTCCCCAACCAATTTTTGATGCATTCTTAAAAAAAGGGTGGTCAACAACTCTTATAATTTGACCTTCAACGGCATGAACATTCGAATTTTCAAGAGCAAGCCTATTCAATATTGCTTTCCAATGCAGAGGTAAAGGCGATTGATCCATACCTAGTAAATGATCGTCTATGATAACACCCTTGGCTCCTGCTGCAAAACAAGCTGAGGCGCTATGGACACCGATACCACCTTGAATGTAACATGGCTTTTTTATCTTATTGATCAAATGTGAGGCTAGCACAAAAGAAGACTCTTCACCTGTGTGTCCACCTGACTCATTACCCTTCAGCACTAAAGCCTTAAAGTTAGTGCCAGTAGATAATTTTAGTTGTGAGACCGAAGTTAATTCTCCCCAAACTTGCAAATTAGACTTCTCAATCCAGGCTGGAATTCTAAAGTCTTTTCTTTCTACAGACTTCAGGTTGCAGATAACAAGAACAGAATTGCTATCCTCAAGCATTTCGATAATTGGTTTGAATAAAGCCAACTTAACATAAGGTATTTTAACGCCAATGGTCGCATCTTTGGGTAAGACACTCAATGTGTAATGTAAATTTTTTTTCGCTTTACCCAAGAACTGCTTTTCACAGAACTCGAGATCAAATAAGGCTATACTACCTGCTTTTACAGTTTCGATAGCTAATGCTGTGTGATCTAAGTGCAGTGGTGAGGAGGTTATAACTTTAAACATAACTTCTATTTAAATGATGTGTCTTCTTTTTACTTTCAAGCAGTTCCCTATAAAGATTTACCCATTCTTCTTTTTCTTTTTCCGGTGTCAATGATTTTGCCAAATCAAGAGCTCCTTGAGAAAGTCGTCGGGCAAGTTTATTGTTAGATAGAATACTATAAATAGCTTCAGATGTAGACTTCGCATCTCTAACTGGAACAATTAGAGCATTTTTATTATGCTCACAATAATCTTCAATACCATTGAAGCTTGAAACTACTAAAGGTATTCCCAATGATGCAGCTTCCAAAACCGCATTAGGAAAACCTTCTGATGAAGAGGTAGTCACAAACACACTCAACTGAGTCAGGTAAGTTACAACATCCGGTTTATTAACAAGTCCTGTAAGCGTTGTTTTTTTTTCTATCCCTAAATCTTCTATTTTCTGATAAAATGTTTCCCTTAATTCTTTTTCCGGAAAATCTCCAATAAGTAATAATTTTGTCTTCCATCGAGGAGCTATCTTGCTAAACGAGTCTAGAAGAACATCTATTTCTTTTTTCTTTTGAAACTTACCTAATGTGCCTACTGTTCTATTATTAAGCTTGTCTAAATGCCATTTTAAACCAGAGCTTAATTCTATTGAATTTTTAATAAACTTAGCTTTAACTCCAAAGTTAGTATTATCCAATAATAGATCTACTAATGCCTTGTTTACCGTGGTTAAACAGCTTGTGTATTTAAGAATAACACCTAGCATATTTGCCATTTTGGGATCAGACCAAAATTGTGCGTCACTACCCCGCAAACTAGATATCAGAGGTCTGGGGTTATTTTTGATTACAAGTGCACAAGCATAAGACATCGATAAAAAGAAACCGTGAAATAAATCAAAATTTACGGTCTTGTCCAATTGACTTAAAGCCCTACTTAAATATAGTCCATTTGATTTCTGAATATCTTCTCCAACTTGAATGCGATAGACCAAAAGACCTTCATAAACTTCAGGTTTAGGTAATTCAGCTGTCTTAGTTCCTTGAACAGGTACCACAACGTGCATTTCAAATCCTGAAGCAGATAAGAATTTTGCAATCCGTGTGGCAGATTTTGAAAGCCCACCTAAAGTTGGGTGAAATTCACCTGCGGCGAAACAAATTTTAATTTTAGTATTTGACATAAATTAATTATATACTAATTTTTCATCGATTTAATTTTTTTAGCTTAGGTCTTGCACCATCTACGCATGCTATCCAGTAACTATTTTCAATAAGATGAGCATCAACATGATGCATCCCAATCGAATTCCAACCATTTCTTGTAGCCATAAGAATTGGACTTTCATCTATTTCACGTTCAATGTATCGGTCTTCATCCATTTCTACTACTTCGAATGCCCTAACTTTATTACCATAAAGAGGTACACCATCCTGAGCTAGTCTATATAATCTATCTTCATATTTAATCATTTTTCCTGCAGGTCGACTTATTTTAAGATCATTCTCTATTTGGGGGTTATTCACATGGGGCAGCCATTGTCCAAAAATGGAGTCTGAATAATATAAATCTAAATTTTCAGTTCCGCTTAAAGCAAATATCCACCATCTATCATTGTAACTGGTTAGTGTTGCATCGGCATAATCACCTTTAATTAAAGTTTTAACTTTTTGCCAATTATTCGGAAATTCAGAAGCTTTATATAATCCTATTTCACCTGCCTGCCGGGTTTCAGGTATCATATATATTTCGTCTTCATATTTAAAGACAAAAGGATAAGATAAATGAAAATCATTTTTTAATACAATATTCTTATACTCCCAATTTCTACAATCGTTACTAATAGCGTACCCAATCTCTCCTAACCCGGTAGAACGGTTTAGCACTTCAAAAAACATGTACCACAAACCATCTTCAAAAATCATAAAGGGATCTGCAACAAAATTTGCGGAAACATCGCTCACATTTTGAAAGGTTATAACGGTTTCTGGACTATTTTCTATAGGTTTCAGATTAAATGGAGAATCACCTTTGTAAATTGCAATCGCCCACTCGTAACTAATTAGTTTTTCCCTATTCATTATCTTCAATAATTTCTATGGTTTTCCTGAATACAAAACCAATATTTTGAAACAAGTCACAATGGTAATCCAATTGAACTTTTGGGTAATATTTCATAAAAATCCTTTTAAAAATACCCTGATCCGCTTTAGGTGCTTTCGGCGATGGCTTAGTCTGAGAAGCAACCTTAAAAAACTCTAAGCAAAACTTCCGTTTCCCAATAAAGGCACCGCTATTTAAATATTTATAATCAGAATTGAATCCCTCTGCACATTTGTCTTCAAACCTTTTAAACTCTGGTATATTTGGCCAATTCATTAGGTCTGCTGAGATCAGTAAATCGCAATTATAATCAGAAGTAAATTTACTTAAAAGCAGTTTTGGATCTCCAATTAAAATCGCGTCTCTTGAATCTACACCCATAATATAATCTGTTTTTATATCCTTTAGGGCTTCATAGGTCAATAATGGCTTATGTTTACTATTTTCCCAGTTCTCTATTCCATCGCCAAGAATTAAACATGGAAGACCAAGATGTGCCATGCTTTTCTCAAATATGCCCATTGCTGTATGCCCATTATTCCAGGTAAATATGGTTAAATTGTCTGGTAAAGTTATTGTTCTTTGAGGTGTAGAAAAAAATTTGTCCCTAATTGGTTTCCAATAAGGCTTATTGTCATGTGGACCCTGCGCATGAACAACTAAAGGGAATGTATTGAAAGTTAAATTTTTAATCATTTAATTGAATATTTTAAAGAAGCCTTATGTTATTATTCCTAAGTAAATCTGGCAATTCAGGATTAGTAAAAACTTCTAATTCACGTTCTCTTTTTTCAAGATAGTTAGACCTTATTTTTAATTCGCTATCAACATAACCAGGGTGACACATCAGCTCTATAGGTTTTTTGATCCTGCCACAATTATTAAAAGTATTTACAAGAAAATTTACCAGGCTTGATTCAGTTACTTCTTCAGCAGGCCAGGATTCAAGACAAATTATATTTTGTAATAGATTTAAAGAATCGAGTTTTTTTGCCATATTGATTGATAATGGTCTTACAGGTATTTCATATTTTTGACCAATCGCACAAATGGCTTTAAAGGCCTTTGGGAAACGGTGTACATTGTGATGTGTGTCTATGTGACTAGGTTTTATACCAAAATCTAATAGTGCATTCATTTGGGCATTCCATTCAAGTTCAATTTCTTTAAAATGAATTCTTTTTAATTGATTGGACTTTTCCGGAAACCTCCCATTAGAAACCACAAGTGATGGTATCTGATTTGGATGTAGCACGGGCTTCCCATCTGTAAGTTGCAGGTGTAGACCAATTTTACCTTTTAATTCAGAGCTATATGATTTAATTAATGTTGAACTTTCTGAGCACATCATAGCAGAAGTCCTTGAGACTACACCATTTCGTATACTATCAAAAATCCCTTCTGTAACTGCTTTGGTTAAACCAAAGTCATCTGCATTTATGATCAAAGAATTCATTTAGGACATTTGCTTGGGGCCTGAGGATGTAAAATCAAAATTCTCAAAAACAAAATCAACAATTTCTCCAAATTTCAAATCTGAAACATATTCTTCATTTTTCAATATTAGTTTATCGTAGGGCAAGTGCTTTTCATACCTCATATCGACAGAGGCTAAAAAATGCATAATATCTACTGACGATAAGCCTAAAGATTCTATTAATAGCAGATCATCATTTATTTCTGTTGATGGCAAATCATACATTTCTATCATTTCTTCTAGAATCTCTTTAACTTCTTCTCTGATTTCTGGTTTAGTTTTTTCCATTTATTAGTTTAGTTTTTATAATGTTATACTTCAACGAAATTATTTAGTAAAGAATCTATTTGTTCGTTTTCTGATTTTTGTTGCCAAATTTTATACTCCCTCTCATTTAGTTTGATCTTTGCTAAAATCTTCCTCCAGATACCACCTCCAGCATATAAAAATTCTGTCCCGAGTGCATTAGCATCAATGTCATTAAAATCATTCATCAAAAGGTGAGGCACCCAAGCATTTTCAAAAAACCTGGTACTGAAATTAATTAGTCTTCCCAGTAAATTTCCATTCAAATCTTTAAACTCAAAACTACCCTTTACGATAGATGATGCTTTAAAAATTTGCGCCATACATATTATTACATTCCCAGGACCCGGAAATTGTTGATATTGTTCAAATTTCTCTAATTGAAAAGGAAATATTGCATAATTTTTAAATCCCAATTCATACAACCAATAAGCCATTAGCTGCCCAGTACTGTCAAGCAAAGGACCAGGAATAATGAAATCGGGAGAGGTATTGTCTTTGAGCGCTTTAGACAAGTCTGGCATTTTAAATTCTGCCACGACTCCAGTATTATTCCAAAATTTAATTTTATGAATGCCTTTAAATGATTTTCCATGAAATAAATGATATTTGTAAAAATCATTTTCACTTATTGTTGGTTTCCTTTTTACAGCTTCTAGATGAAGGATTGATTCATCATTAATAGCATTTGAGCCATTTTTTAAATATCCGCTAAAAGCAGGTGATTTATTTTCTTCACCATTTTTAATATTGAAAACCCTAATTTCTATAAAAGGCTCTTTTGTTTCTATTAGTTTTAAGTTTGCAACAGCTTTCAATTTGAGTGTATTCTCTTCAAAGTCGAACCATTTGCTGGCGTTTACATTATATATGATAAGGTTTTCGTTTTCTATGTCATTAAATTCTCTAGCTATTTCAGCTAATAGTTCTAAACTCATAGTAAATGGCAGAACAGGCAGTACTCCACCCATAGAATGATCCTTAATCAAAAGGTGTTGTCTAATATCCAAGACACCTTGAAACTCCACTTTGTCTTCGCTTTTTTTGAGTGAACCATTTAAAAGCAATTCATGTCGCTTTTCAATTTTGAATTGTTGAGATGTTTCTTTTTTATTACTAAAATTTTTAATTCTTAAAAAAGACTCTGTAATTTTTTGGTTAGTACTTATGAAATTTTTCATCAATTCCTGATGAGCGATGTATATCTTTTCTTTAGTAATATTATTTAAAGTTGCAGATTCAGTTTTTACATTATTTTGATTCGGAATAAAGTAAGAAAGATCGACTTGATGATGGTTAACCCATAATTGAGCACACATTTCAGCTAAAGAATCGAGAACTGGTATTCCTTCTTTACTGCAATGCGTTATTAAAACATTTTTCCCTTTAAGAGTATTTGCCACAAATCCTGACAATTTATTATTCGGACCGACTTCTATAAAGGTTCGAAAACCATCATGATATGCAGTTTCAATTGTTTTCTTGAAATCTACGGTTTCAACCCACTGTTTAAGTGCTAAATCCAAAATATTATTCCTTTCGGGAGGAAACAATGAAGAATTTACACAGCTATAAACTGGTATATGAACTTTTTTTATCTCGAATCGAGAATACAATGGCTTTAAATAATCAAGTAAAGGTTTAAAGAATTGAGTATGATACGGGTAATCGGTATACAGCTCAAAAGCAAGACCAAACCTTTTTTTTATAAATTTTACAGCTTTATCTTGTATATCTTCAGTTACAAAAATTACTTGCTGTCCGGGACAATTATTCATTGCTAAGCAGACTTTATCTGGGAAAGCCTGCATTAGATGTTCTAAGTCTTTTTTAGAGAAATTACTTAATATAAGGTATTTACCCTCTTTGTCTATTTGCTCTGGAAAATTTGAAAGTAATTTCAATATGTCAATCAAATTATTTCTAGAGCCATACGAAAATAATCCCGAGGAAATTAGTGCTGTGTTTTCTCCATTACTATGACCAAGTATCGCATCGCAATTAACATTAAGTTTTTTAAGAATTTCATTAAAAATCAATGAGGTTATAGAACCTATTGGCCCAGATTCTGATACCCCAAACTTTTTAAGAATAAGCTGTTCTTCTACCCAATTACTATTTTGTGGTGTCTCATTTTTATTATGGAAAATTAATTCTTTGAGGATATCAGTCCAATATTCAATGAAGTCAAAATTACCTAATACACCGTTCAACATGGACGGGAATTCAGAACCAAAACCAGGAAATAAGAATAGAGTTTTGCCAGGGGTAAAATTTGAATCTGTAATAAAAATTTTTTCTTTCAAAAAGAATTTTTGAGGGCTTTCAGTTTTTAATAATGTAATTGCTTTTCTGATTTTTTTTTCAAGATTTTGACGAGTTGAATAAATTACTATTCGTATACCCGAGTTTGTCGAATTTTTTGGCTTTAATAAGTTCCCACAAACCTTATTTTTACTAATATTTATCAGCGTATGCTCAAGCTTATAAATAAGAGTAGACCAATTTTTATCCTCAATAAAAAAAAGTCTTTTACTCGTCATAATGTATTTATAAAATTAAAAATCGCCTTAGAAATAGTTTAAATATCTAAGACGATTAAAAGAAATCAGTAAACTTACTCTGCATGCTCATGATGAACATCCAATGCTGCAACACCATCAACTATTGGATAAACCTCGACATCATGCTCACTAGCAAGATTATAAGCTCTTAAACCTCTCGCTAAGGCTGCATGACTATCTGCATTGATAACCCATACTGTACCTCCTGCTACAAGACCGTAAACAGCTTCTACTTTTCCGGATTCCATTGCCTTCTGCAATACCTCTTTAGTCTTAGCAAGTTTTTCTTTTCTTGCACCATGTAGCATGGATTCTCCTTTACTAATAATTAAATACTTCATTTTGTTAATTTAGGTTAATAATTTTTTAAGTTTATAAATATAAATCATAAATGTTAATAAATAAAGAAATTCATTCTTAATTTTTAATCAAATTTAACAAGAGTTTTAGCACAGAATATAGACTCCAAGAATCTTAGAACAAAAAAGCGAACTTATCCTCATGAGGTAGACCGAAGAATGAAAAAACCCGAGACTTTCATCTCGGGTATTTTGCGCAGAAAGAGAGATTAAATATCCCTAAAATCGCCTTAACTGAAAATTAAGTTTGATATCGCTTTGTCGATTTAATTGTCTTTTTTAGTATAATTTCACTTACAAAAGCTTCGCTTTAGACGTTTCATAAAACTAAAAAAGCCCAATTTCTTATCAGAAATTGAGCTTTGTTCTAGCGGAGAAAGAGGGATTCGAACCCCCGGTACCTTGCGGTACAACGGTTTTCAAGACCGCCGCATTCGACCACTCTGCCATTTCTCCTGTAGCGAGTGCAAAGATAACAAGGTTTAGTTTACTGCAAAATTTTTCTCAAAATAAATTTTAAGGCTTTTACATCCCTTCAATTATGCCCGATAATGAATCAAAATCCATCTGACCAGACATTTCTGCCATTTTTATAAAGTTTTTTGGGTTTAAATCATCTCCTAATAGTCTAGCAACTATAAAACCTTTTTCATTGTTACTGGCATAAACTACTATTTCTTTCACAGTGGAATCTAGTCCTTCTGCATACATCTTCATAAAATTACCATCCATGTTAAGAGACATTAGCTCTCCTTCTTTAAATTCGTTTGATAAAATATCTATCAATTGTTGACTCTTAGTTTGGTAAGCATCTCCATTGCTCCCATTCTTTTTAAAAGCTAATAGGTTTACCTTATTAACATCTTCAAATATTTCTTTTTGTTCAGGATCAAGCTCGTCAAAATTATCTACGAAGGTTCTAAGTGAGAAATCAACACTAATAAAATTTTCGTCTGACTTATGATCTACTAAATAAGATTGTAAAGTATTCGTATTACAGGATGTAAAAGTTAATGCGATAATGAAAATATATATTATAGTTTTCATGGTTTTTTTGTTTTACGTGTTTAATTAAATATGGTATGAAAAGTCCCTTATTAAAGGAACTTTTCATAGTGACTTTATTGTTCAGTATAAAAATTCAATACCTAATTCTAATTTAAAGAACCTGCTCCAGGAACATCTAGGTCTTTTGCAAGTCTTGAAACCTGCTTTAGATTTATTAAACCATTTATTACAATAACTATAGTCTCATTTTCAGAATCCATCCCATCTACCATCATAAATAGTTGTTCAATTTCTTCGTCTTTGCTTCCTGGCTTGTACATAAAAGAAATCTTTTTTCCATCTTCCTGAACACGCATCAACTCCTCCAATTTATTATTCTTCGCATAATTATTGGCGTCTTGTGCCAGATCTCTTCTTATATCTTCTTTATCAGTTTTAAAGATTTTTATTTCGCGCATATTGTTAATTAAATCAACATACTGCTGAATTTCCTCATCTTCGCTATCAAGATCCAACTGTGACATTAACTTAAACATATTCTTATTAATGACCACAGTACTTACTCCTGGTAGATTCTCGTACTTGCTAAAATCTTGAGCATAAGTATATCCGGATATCAGCAAAGCTGTAAAAAGTGTTAAAATAGTTTTCATGATTATTTCTTTAAGGGGTTATTTTGTCTATATATTTTGTTTGAGTTTCTTCTAATGTGTTTAGATATTGTAACTCGTCTGATGGAGCATTTAGATGATAGCTTATCAAGTCAAAAACCTTTTTTGTTTCTTCAAGTGCAACCTCTGGATCTTCAAAAGTGCCGAGATTCTTATTATCTTTTGGATGATTAAAATATAATAGTGTAGTGATAAGAGCTACAACTAATACTGCTGCATATTTTTGAAAGCTATAGAAAAGAGTGATCTTTGGTTGTGGTGAAAAAGTCTGTGCTGGCGTATCCTTTTGACTTTTCTCAAAATATCCAAACATATCTTTATAAATAGACCACTCTGGCTTTACATTTTCATTCTGAAAGTATTCTGCAAGTATTTTTTCTTCATTGAGATTTGTTTCTGCTTCGAGAAACTTATCTAAAAGCTCTTCAATTTTGTCTTCTCTTCTCATAACTTTTAATTTTTGAAAGTTCTTCTACTAATGTTTTTCTAGCCCTGGATAATGCAACTCTAACTGCTGTTGCGTTCATATCCATTATTTCACAAATTTTATCATATTCATAGCCTTCAATCTGACGCATATGTAAAATCATCTTTTGAGTTTCCGGCAAATTTTCCATTAATTTTTCAACCGTTTTTAGTTCTTGCTTCGCTTCAAGTTGTTGTTGAGGGTTTGCTTCTTCATTTTCATAATTACTATGTACGAGTCTCAAATTTTGATTTCGCTTCAATCTTAACTGGTCTAGACAATGGTTCTTAGTCATCGTCATAGCAAATGCCTCAACATTTTTAATTTTATTAAGTGAGTCTTTTTTATCCCACAATTTTATTAGAACATCTTGAGTAGCGTCTTTAGCAGCATCAGCGGATACCAACAGTCTTCTAGATAATCTAAATATCTTTTCCTGTATCGGTAAAACGGTTTTATCAAAATCTGATGCTTTCATTTTTAATGCTATTCACTATATCGACGTCTTAGACTTGATTTTGTTACCAAAAAAATTAATAAATATTTAATCAACTGATTTACAAATATTTAAATTTAAAATTTAGTATCACTTATTAAAATAACTTTTAATAAACCATTTTAAAGTGAGGTAATAAATTGTATTTTTACGCATTATTTTAGAAGATGGGAAAAATTATTGCAATTGCTAATCAAAAAGGTGGTGTTGGAAAAACAACAACAGCTGTAAATCTCGCTGCATCTCTTGGGGTTCTTGAAAAAAAAGTACTGTTGATTGATGCAGACCCACAAGCAAATGCCACTTCAGGTTTAGGTGTAAATGTAGATGAAATAGAAAAAAGCACATACCAATTACTAGAACATACGCTCAAAGCAAAAGAAGTTATCATACAAACCGATTCTCCTAACCTAGATCTTATTCCAGCACATATAGATTTAGTTGCTATAGAAATTGAACTTGTAGATCAGGAAAACCGCGAGCAAATGCTAAGACAATCCATTCAAGAAATTGCTCAAAATTATGATTACACTTTAATTGATTGTGCTCCGTCTTTAGGACTACTTACATTGAATGCGCTCACAGCTGCAGATGCCGTTATCATACCGATACAATGTGAGTATTTTGCATTAGAAGGACTTGGAAAATTACTTAATACTATAAAAAGTGTTCAAAAAGTTCACAATCCCGATCTCGACATAGAAGGATTGCTCCTAACCATGTACGATTCCAGGCTTAGATTATCTAATCAGGTGATTGATGAAGTGAAAAAACATTTTGCAAATATGGTATTTGATACAATTATTCAACGAAATGTGCGTTTAAGCGAAGCTCCGAGTTACGGTGAAAGCATAATTAAATACGATGCCACAAGTCGAGGAGCAAACAATTATTTAAGTCTAGCAGAAGAAATTTTAAAACAAAACCAAAACTAATTAGTTATGGCAAAAGCCAGGAAAAAACAAGCTTTAGGACGAGGACTTTCTGCATTGCTAAATGACCCAGAGAAAGATATAAAATCTGCAGAAGATAAAGATGCAGACAAAATCATCGGAAATATAGTTGAGCTTGAATTAGACCAAATTGAGGTCAATCCTTTTCAACCAAGAAGCAGCTTTAATGAAGAACAACTCAATGAGTTAGCCTCTTCAATTAAAGAGTTAGGAGTCATTCAGCCTATAACTGTAAGAAAATTAGACAAGAATAAATTTCAATTAGTATCCGGAGAAAGACGATTTAGAGCTTCCAAAATTGCGGGATTAAAGAGCATCCCATCCTACATCAGAATAGCAAATGATCAGGAATCACTAGAAATGGCTTTGGTCGAAAACATACAAAGACAGGACCTAGACCCAATCGAAATCTCTTTATCCTACCAAAGACTGATAGATGAGATAAATCTCACTCAAGAAGAAATGAGTGTGCGCGTAGGAAAGAAAAGATCTACTATAACAAATTACCTGCGTTTACTTAAACTTGACCCCATCATACAGACTGGTATGCGAGACGGTTTTATCAGCATGGGGCATGGCCGTGCTTTGGTCAACATTGATAAAACCAAGGATCAAATTAGTATTTACCAGGATATTCTAAAGCAACAATTATCCGTAAGAGCTACCGAGGAACTAGTAAGGAAATACAATAATAAAAGCGAGACAAAGCCTAGATCTGTCTCTTCTGAAAAATCTTATGAGGGCAAGCAAAAAAAGATATCTAAGTTTTTCGGTACAAAAGTGAATATTAAGGTAAATCAAAAAGGAAATGGCCGAATTATTATTCCTTTTGCCTCTGAAGAAGACCTTAATCGTATTCAAGAATTATTAGAAAATCAATAAGGTTGAAATTTTTAGTATCAGTTATCTTTTTTTTAGTGTGTTTGAATGGCTTTTCGCAGAAAAAAGACACTCTATCAATTCTAACAGAGAAAAAAATAAAGACGTCTAATTTTAAAGCAAATCCTTTTGATGCTAACACTCCTGCAAAAGCTGCATTCTACTCAGCAATACTTCCAGGATTAGGACAAGCATACAATAGAAGCTATTGGAAGATTCCATTAGTTTACGCAGCAATGGGAACCAGTATCTATTTTTATATAGATAGTTCAAAACAATACAATACCTATCGAGATGCTTATAAAAGAAGGCTTGCGGGATTTCAGGATGATGAATTCATTGGAATCCTGGACGAAAACGATCTTATCAATGCTCAAAAACAATTTAGAGAAAATCGTGATTTCTCATTAATGTTTACCATAGGCTTTTACATTCTCAATATAATTGATGCTAATGTCGAAGCTCACTTAGATCAATTTAGTATTTCTGATGATTTATCTTTCAGACCAAGTCAAGTCTTTAACCAAGCGACTGGACAAAATGCCTTTGGATTAACTTTTAAATTAAATTTAGATTAATGAAAATAGCACTACTAGGTTATGGAAAAATGGGTAAAACCATTCATAAGATTGCTGAAGATAGAAATCATTCCATTGTATACAAAACTATCGATAAGCCTAACTTTGATGAGGTCATAAAAGCTGATGTAGCAATAGAATTCAGCATACCAGAAGCTGCTTTTTCTAATATTTCTAATTGCCTTAAAAACCAAATCCCTGTTGTAAGTGGAACTACAGGATGGCTGGACAATTTTCATAAAGCTGTAGATTTAGCAAATCAAGAACACTCAAAATTTTTGTATGCCTCAAATTTCAGTGTCGGTGTAAATTTATTTTTTAAATTAAATGAAGTTCTCGCCAAGTTGATGTCATCTCACACAGATTATGATGTGAGCATGACTGAAATTCATCATTTAGAAAAGAAAGATGCCCCAAGCGGAACTGCAATTAGCCTAGCTGACCAAATAATAAACCACACGCAATATAAAACTTGGTCTCATCCTCCCAAAACTAATAAGGTAAATGACATTGCAATAGAGGCTTTAAGACAAGAGAATGTACACGGTACACATATAATAAATTATTCATCTGAAATAGATGATATTCAGATAAAACATGAAGCTCACTCAAGACAAGGGTTTGCTTTGGGTGCTGTTTTGGCTGCAGAATGGCTTGTAAAGCAAAAAAATTATGGTAGTTATAGTATGAGCGACGTTTTAAATATTTAAATTTCGAGATTTTTAAAAGTTATGAGTTTAATTGATATTATCATTATATTTTTAGTAGTACAAGTTATTCACTTTTTAGGGACTTGGAAACTTTACAAAAGAGCCGGGCGATCTTCATGGCAAGCAGCGATACCAATTTATAATGCGATTGTTCTGTTTAGTATTTTAAAAAGACCATGGTGGTGGATTTTTTTATTGTTTATACCTATCGTTCAGCTATTGATGTTTCCAGTGATTTGGGTAGAAACGGCAAAGAGTTTTGGTCACGATGATACTAAAGATGGTATTTTAAGTGTCGTTACGCTTGGATTTTATATTTATTATATTAATTATTTTTCTACAAATGAATATCAAGGTAGTAGAGAATTAAAAGCTAGAACGAAAGCTGGTGAAACCTTAGGCTCTATTATTTTTGCTGTCGTAGCGGCCACGATTGTGCACACCTATTTCATTCAACCATTTACGATACCAACCTCATCCCTGGAAAAGTCATTATATATTGGTGATTTTTTATTTGTAAGTAAGTTTCATTATGGAGCAAGAACACCAGGAACGGCTGTTGCATTGCCCATGGTACATGATACCATTCCTGTTGTAAAAACAAAATCTTATTTAAATGATCCTCAATGGCCGATGTTTCGTTTGCCAGGTTTTGAAAAAGTAGACAGAAATGATATTGTGGTTTTTAATTGGCCTGTTGATACTGTTCCGTATTTCAGATACAGCGGCCCAAAAAGCTATATAAAACCAATAGACAAAAAATCAAATTACGTTAAGCGTGCTGTCGGTGTAGCCGGTGATTCTATAGAAATAATTGACGGTAAGGTATATACCAACGGGAAGCCATTGCAGTTACCAGAAAGAGCAGATTTACAATATTCATACGATGTCTACGGAGAAAATTTCAACATGGATGTCTTAATAAATAGATATGAAATCACAGATGGTTTCGCAAGGTATAATAATCAAGATAAATATTTTGCAGTTGCCATCCCAGACTCACATTTGGAACGCTTTAAAAAGTCTCCTAACGTTAAAAAGGTTGTCAAAAAAATTCAATCCAAAGAAGATACCAAACCAGATAAAGCTATCTTTCCTAATAAAGCCAAAAGAGATTGGAATAAAGATAATTTTGGCCCTATATACATACCACAGGCCGGAACAACCGTCGATATAGATGTAAAGAGTGTTGATTTTTACAGACAAATCATCGAGGTGTACGAAGGCAGAGAAATGGGTATTGAAAACAAAATATCCGTTGAAAATGATAAAGTCTATTTAAACGGAAAAGAATTTACAAACTACACCTTTAAGCAGAATTACTACTGGATGATGGGTGACAATCGTCACAATAGCGAAGACAGCCGTTATTGGGGTTATGTTCCCGAAAACCACGTTGTAGGAAAACCAGTTTTCATTTGGTTAAGTCTAGATTATAATAAGTCTTTTCCAAATAACATAAGGTGGGACAGAATGTTTACAACCGTTGCTGGTGAAGGTGAAAGAGTATCTTATTTACCATATTTCCTCATAGGTTTAGTTGTTCTTTTTGGAGTAAATTATTTCAGAAAAAAAGGAAAATAGAAAATGTCTGAAGCAGTTTTTACACTTCCATATTTTGGACCAATAAGCTTTTATAAGACTTTGGTAAATTATAGTCAAATTTTGTTGGAGTCTAAGGACAATTATCAAAAGCAAACGTATAGAAATAGACAATATATCTATGGTGCTAATGGTAAACTCATGCTTAACATTCCCGTAAAAAGAAGTCACAACAAACAAAGGCTGACTTATAAAGAGTGCCAAATAGAAAACGATTTTGATTGGCAAAGCTTACATTTTAAGTCATTAGAGACTGCTTACAGAACATCTCCTTATTTTGAATTTTATGAAGCTGATATTGAGCCACTATTTAAAATGAAATACAATTCGCTATATGATTATAATTTGGCTTGTTTTAATACTGTGAATGAACTTTTGGATATTGATATTAATTTTGATTTTTCTAAAACTTATCAGAAAGATTATCAATATAAAACTGATCACAGACATTTAATTGATGCCAAAAACAATAGTAGCAATCAAAACAAATCATATCATCAAGTTTTTGAAGAGAAACATGGTTTTATAAATGACCTAAGCATTTTAGATTTACTCTTTAACTTAGGACCCGAAAGCATGAATTATTTAAAATCTAAAGACTGATTTCCGCCATAACTGGCCTGTGGTCGGAGTAATTTTCATTAATTCTTCTAAAATTTAGGATTGTAAACTCCTGGCTCGTAAAAATCATATCTATTCTTACAGGTAACTTAAAAAAGGTAAAACTACTCCCGTAAAAATCTTCTGATTCTGAAAATGTATCTTTAAGTTCTAAATTGCTAATGTATCTATACAAGTAAGACAAAGCGGTATTGTTCACATCAGCTGAAAAAACAACAGGATAAGGTGAATTTATGATATCTTTTTCTAATTCCTTAATTTGTTCTATTTGCCTTTTGAAGGTTCTACTTAATCTTCTTACGAGTTTTCTGTTAGGTTCATCTTTCAATTTCTTCAAATCTTGATTCAGGTTTAAAGATTCAAAGTGCGTACTAAAAACTCTGATCGTATCTTCTTTTACTGTTATGTCAGCATATACAGCTGAATTGTTGGATTTTCCAAAACCGTAGAATTTACTATTTATGATTGGATGTTTGCTTACTACCACGGTTTTGATGTTTACAGAGTCTTTATTGATCACTTTGTACTCATGATTTGGAAAAAGATGTTCATTACTTTTTCTAAATTCTTGAAAACAAACAATATCTGCCTTATTTTTTATTACAATTTCGTTGATATTAGCGTATGTAGATTCATGTCGTGATTTCAAACTATAAAATTGTCTGACGTTATAGCTTAATATTTTAATTGCATTTTCATTTTTTATAGAATCATTAGAGAAAGAAAATAAATTCTGAAATTGAAACCATCCCAAAGCAATGGTAAGAAAAGAGAGTAAAAATTGTTTTTTTAAATTTAAAATCCAAAATAAAAGAAATATACCGTTGACAATCCAAAGAAAAGGAATACTAAAATTAAGAATTCCTGAAATAGGATATTTTGCAGGCGAAATAAAAACCGTCAAATAGGAAAGTAGAAGTAAAAAGGCAAATAAGTTGTTCACAACAAAAACAATCTTATGAGTTAATGATAACTTCTTCATCAATGCTATTATATGTCTTTACCCGCATTAAATAGGAAATCCTTCTCTTCTTTAGAAAGACTATCGTAACCGCTTTTACTGATTTTATCTAAAATTTCGTCTATGCGCTTTTGTTTTTCAGTTTTAGAAGACTTAGTCTTTGACGATTGAGTATATGTTTTATTTTTATATACAGTTTTCATTTTAGACTTAGATTGACTTTTTTGTTTCGGCTTGGCTTCAAAGAACTTCTGAAAACCATCAATAAAACTTTCTATCCAATTTCCAATATCGTTTCCTTTATCAAGTTGTTTGGTGTATATGAAGCCAACTAAGGCACCACCAAGGTGAGCCAAATGTCCTCCAGGATTACCAAATGGCAATTGTACTACATCCATAATCACAAAAAAAGCGGCAATCCACCACAATTTTAAATTTCCGAGGAGAAACAGCCTAACAGACATATCAGGTGTTTTTGTTGCAATCCCAATAAAAACTGCCATCACCGCTGCAGAAGCACCAATGAGGTAAGACTGCCCAACACCAGAAAACGCCGGAAATAAATTATAGCTTAGCATATATATTAAAGCACCAAAAATGGCTCCCATTAAATAGTAATTCAGCAATCTTTTACCAGAATAATATGTCATAAACAATTGACCTCCAAAATGGAGTATAATCATATTGAACAATATGTGAAGAAAACCAGCGTGTAAGAAGGCATAAGTTATGATAGACCAAGGCTGAAATATAAAGTCCGATAATTCTTTTGGAAATACAAGCCAGTCTAAAAATGGATTTCCTGAGAAGTCCATTAAAAAGAATATGGCTCTAAAAGCGAAGGTCAAAATAAACATTAAGACATTTAACCCAATCAGTTTTTCGAGCGTTGAAGCAGTCCGGTATTTATATAATATTTGTTCTTTGGTCGTCATATCAATTCCAACGATTTTGATTAAATTGATTTTTCTTCCATACCCACATTGTAATAAACCCAATCACAGCTCCGCCTATATGCGCCCAATAGGCTGTATTTGATGGTCCGGCAATGCTATTGCCAGACACGGCAGAATAGACATTTAAAACAAAATATCCACCAATCAGATATTTTGCTTTGATAGGTATTGGTATAAAGATAATGTATAGAGGCATATTAGGATATACAACTGCAAAGGCCGCAAGAACTCCGAATATGGCACCAGATGCACCTACCATAGGTGTTAAATAACGGTCGACCAATTTGGTATGTACTTCTTCAGGCAGCCCAAATGTTCTGTATTGTCCGGTTTGCATTGCAGAATCCAAAGCAGACTCAATCTGACCTGATGTAATGCCAGCATCTATAAAGCTTTGGTAAGCATCTTGAAAGCCAACGTAAGAAAACAATATTTGTAAACCAGCTGCACCCAAACCTGCAGAAAAATACAAAAACAGAAATTTTTGCTGACCAAGATACATTTCTAGGACACTACCAAAAATAAACAATGCAAACATATTGAATAAAATATGCGTCAAACCACCATGCATAAACATGTGTGTAACTAATTGCCAAAAATGAAAATTAGGATTTTCAGGGTACCATAAAGCGAAGAATTTATACGCGACATCTCCCAAAAATTGAGACCCTAAAAAAAATAATATATTGGCAATTAAAAGGGTTTTTACAGTATCGGTAATTCTACTCATGTATGGAACAGTTTGTCTATTTTCTTTTCATCTAACTGTACAAATATAGGTTGATTAGTTGGTGAAAAGGCAGGTTCTTTGCAAGAAAATAACGCATTTATAACATCTTGTTGCTCTTTTACGTGAAGTCGTTTTCCATTAGGGATAGCCATATTTTTTGCCATACCCATAGAGAGCCTATTGTTCCTGTCAAAGCCTGATTCTGGTATGTCAGACTTAAAATCAGAGATCAATTCGTTAATAACATTCTGAATAAGAGAATCTGTTAACATGTTAGGGATGCCATTTATAAGAATTTCTCCCTGTTTTGCTTTAGAAAAATCGAACATAAACCCTGTAAGTTCTAGTGATGATTCTAAGGACTCAAGTAGTCTGACTTCCTCGTTGACTAATTCCAGACTTAAGGGGAACATGAGTTGTTGAGAACTCCCAGCTTCATGAGTTATTTGCGTTAAAAATTGTTCGTAAAGTATACGCTCATGCGCTCTATTCTGATTAATCATGACCAAGCCTGAGGACAAAGAGCACACAATATATTTATTTAAAAGCTGAAAACTTTGCTTTTCATGCTCCACGTTATCAAATATTTCTTTTGACGATAAATTACTCTCAATTTCAACGTCAACAAAGTTATCTTCAATGTCCTTATCTAATCCAGAGTACATACTTTGCCAAACTTCAGTATTTTGAGATTCTGATGATTTGATTTTAACCTGCTTCTCTGAAAAATCCTTACTAAATGGATTGAAATTTCTGTCAACTTCAACTTTCGGAATTTTAGCAGTAGATAAATGACTAGAATATGTGGTATCCATAGATTTATCTTTGTTAAAATCCAGAACTGGAGCCACGTTAAATTGACCTAAACTATGCTTCACAGCACTTCTCAATATTGAATAAATGCTGTATTCATCATCAAATTTGATTTCCGTTTTTGTTGGATGAATGTTGATGTCGATATGTTTAGCGTCAATGCTTAAAGATAAAAAATAGGATGGATGGGTTTTTGGTTTTAGTAAACCGTCGAATGCCTGATTTACAGCGTGATTCAAATAAGAGCTTTTTATAAATCTGTCATTTACAAAAAAGAATTGCTCTCCTCTGGTTCTTTTGGCGAATGAAGGTTTCGTAACAAAACCTTCAACTTTAATTAAATCTGTTTCTTCACTGATTGGGACTAGATTTTCATCAATCTTTTTTCCCATAATAGCAACTATCCGTTGTCTAATTTTACTTTTAGGAAGTCTGAATAATTCAGTCTTGTTATGGATAAACTTAAAACTTACATTTGGATGAGCTAAGGCAACTCTTTCAAATTCGTCTATAATGTGTCGTTGTTCAACTTGATTAGATTTTAAAAAGTTTCTTCTTGCTGGAATATTATAAAACAAATTTTTCACCGCAATAGAAGTTCCATTTGGATGAACAACAGGCTCCTGAGATTTCACTTCACTACCTTCTACACAAATTTGCGTACCTATATCCTCACTTTCAGTTTTGGTTTTTAATTCAACTTGGGCAACTGCAGCAATAGATGCTAAGGCTTCTCCTCTAAAACCTTTCGTATGTAAATTGAATAAGTCTTCAGCCGAATTTATTTTTGACGTAGCATGACGCTCAAAAGACATTCTGGCATCAGTTACAGACATACCTTTTCCATCATCTATAACTTGTATAAGGGTTTTTCCAGAATCTTTTACCAATAGGATAATATTCTGGGCACCGGCATCGATGGCATTTTCCAGAAGTTCTTTTACAACAGACGCTGGTCTTTGCACTACTTCACCAGCTGCTATTTGGTTTGCAACATGATCTGGAAGTAGTCTTATGTAATCGCTCATGGTTGTTCAGTAAAGATCGATAAATCAAAATCTATAAACCACAAAAATAAAAATATAAGAAAAGCTGCAATTAAAATAACCCGTTTATTCAGACTTCGGTTTCCCCTGTTTCGACTATTCTCTCTTGCCTGAGCCCAATGATTTCCAAAATTGATTTGATTAGAAGTATTTTTAAACTTAGCAAACCTGGAATCAAAATCGTAAATATTACCTTCATCTTTTCCTTCGTAATACCTGGGCGTATAATTATATCTTGAGTTTTTACGCAGTTTGAATGTTTTGACTTTAAACATATTGTCTGTAAAATATTATAATGTTAAAAATAGTATTTTAATATAAGTTATTAAAATATAATCGTTTTGTTTTACTAAATTGTTTGAAACATAAATCATACCAGAGTTGAAGATAATACATGACATTACTGATCTAATCAAGGTAAAATTAATTGTTTTCATTTTTTTATTTTGGATAATTAACCAAAACAACTATGCTCAGTCCAGTGATATTGAAACCATTGGAGATGTTTTTTTGGTTACTTTACCAGCGACAGCACTTAGTTCATCTTTATTTATAAAAGACAGGAAAGGCGTTGGGCAATTTGCTAAAGGCTTTGTTCTTAATCAAATGCTCACATTCTCTTTTAAAGGTCTAGTAGGCAAAGAAAGACCTGACGGAGATGGCTTAGATTCCTTTCCCTCAGGCCACACTTCTACAACCTTTCAAAGTGCTTCATTTATCCAAAGACGATATGGATGGAAATATGGAATTCCAGCGTATCTCTTGGCAGGCTTTACTGGTTATAGCAGAATAGAAGCCAATAGACATGATCTTGCTGACGTTTTGGTAGGTGCCGCCCTCGGTATTGGTTGCACGTATTTGTTTACAACGCCCTACGAAAAGCAAAACTATCAGGTATCACTTAGCGGTAGCACAAATGGATTTATGTTTGGTTTTAGGTACGTTTTTTAGGTTTCTAAAATCCAAAACCTAATCCAAAAACGAATCGTAAACCATCATCACTAAAAAAAGTTGAAGCATTCACACTGAGTTTTTCATAAGCAATTAAGAAAACACCTCCTCCATAAGAAGTGTGCAAAGTGTCTTGGTTATTGACCTTATTGCTGGTCACTAAATCATCATCAACCCAAACCCTTCCATAGTCAAACCCACAGAAGAGACCAACATTGATGGGTTTAAATGTACTACCCTTTTTTAAATTTAGCCTTAAATCAGTTGAATGTGAAAATGCATTCTGACCTGAAAATCTTTCTCTTCTGAATCCTCTTAATCCTGTTTGATCGCCTAAAACAGCAGCTTGATAAAATTCAAAATTGTTATTGAAATTTAAATGCGCTCTGATATCTGTTGCTAAGACTAACTTTCCATTATTAGTGATTTTATGAATAAAGCCTAATTCAGGAATAAGATAAGAAAAACCTTTTGAAGAGCTAGTATTCATAAGTGCTCCTGCTTCTATTTTAAATTTCATACCTAAAGTTGGAAAAACTCTATCGTCAACAACTTCATACTTATAAGTTGACTTTGTGCCAATAAAATTTTGATTATCAAAAATTGAACTTTGTTCCGGGAAAAATGAAATAAAGCGGTTTTCAGTTCTTTCTACACTATTGGTTTCATAAAAGGCACCAATTTGAAAAGATGAACCCATTCTTCCCGTCCACTTCAAAGATGGATTGATTCTAAATGTTCCTACCCTAACTCTATTAAAATCGAAATCAACATCAAGATTGTCTCCTTCCTCGGCTTCTGGATTTGCAGTGCTATTACCAAAGCCAAAAAAGTTTATAGCAAAATTGGGGCTATTCAGCTGAACGTCTAAATTGAAATTAGAATCTCCTATAAAATTGGCAAATTCAACATTGTAACCTAAGCTAAGACTATTTGTCGCGGCAAAATAAGATGCCGAAATATTATGTTTGGTGGTAAATGGATTTCTTTCAAAACCAAAAGTTGTAATTGTATTATTAAATCCAAAACTAATCCCATCATCTGGATTAAATCCAAGCTTTGGCAGAAATTGATTTAGATTATTTTTGAACATTTTGTAGTTGTAAACATTTGTTTTGTAGCTATCTGTAAGCTTTTTATTTACGTTTCCCTCGAACGTATTTTTCTTTGATTTATACTCATAAACTTTTAAGCGTTTAGAATTTTCTATTACGTATCTATCGTTTTTCAATCCGCCAATCAGTCTAATCTTGATTAAGTCATCTCCTTCCCCATAAACTTTTAAAACATCTTTGTCTCCTAAAGCATAAATCCATATTTCTTTAGTGATTTGAGAATTATATGTTCTATCGTGAAATATTTTATCTTTTTCTCCATCAATGATTCTGTAACCCGTAACTTTCGTTTTTCCATTTGGAAGTCTTTTTACATCAAACCAATCATCTTTGTTTGTGCCTTTAACGACGGTAAATTTATTTAGAACCTTAAAATACCGATCTGAAATTTTTTGAAGATTCTCTCGTCTGGATTTTAATAAGGATTTTATGATTTCAATATTTTCGTCACGAACCTCTTCTGGTAAAACTAAAAATGCCTCATCTATGACTTCATCTGTGAGGTTCTGTTGGATAACCCTGACTTGTTTGTCCCAAACCTCTTTTCCTGAATTTTTGATGAGCGTAATATCCAAAGGAAATGGTTCAAGATTCACTCCTTTTACATCTTTTAAATCTTTACTGTAAGACCTTAAGAGTCTAATAGATGGCACTAATTCCATTCCTACAGAAAGTAAAAAACCATCGCCCATTTTAGAAAAAGCCTGATCCCTATCCCTTGGCATAGGTCTGTATATGGTTTTGCCATTTTCTTCAAACTCTATCCAACGCCATTGGTCCTGATGCCGATCCCAATCTCCGATGAGCATATCAAAGAGTCTGGCTTTGACATAGGCTGACTCATCTAAAACAATATCTTCATCTTTAATGAGATCGCGCATAAAATCAAATGTGTTTTCAAGTTTATTTTGATAGCCAAAACTAGCCTTATCATCATGCCCTTCGGAGGTATGCTCTTCTATCATATACAATTCATCACCAAAATCTACATTGTAATCCCCAAGAATTTTTTGTTTTGGAACGTAATAAATTTTAGGATTTGTATGATATACGCCAATAGCATCTGCTAAAATACCTACGGCAAAAGGGGCATATGGATGCGCTCCCGTAAACCCGTCTGACAGTAATGATGTTGTAAAATCATTTTCTAATTCATCTCCTATGTATATATCCTTAAAAAGAGTGGCTTGTAAATATTGTGTAGACTGCTTTCTTAAAGCCCGCATAACGTATTGTCTTCCTGTTTTATCCTCCAACCTCAAAGATTTAGATTGAGTGCCTCCACCTTTTCTCACTGGGATAACGCCTCCATAAAGTGTATCAAGTGATACGGTTTTTGCTTTAATTTTTTGACTATACACATCGCGATATCTCTCACCAAACAAAAATTTATAAAACCCTGACTTCTCAACTTCTTCTTTTGTGTATATCGAAGCTGATATGGTATCTGGAAATGTTGTTCGCAGTTTTTCTGTAAACTCTTTTTTATCTTTTAAGAATACTGTGGAAGTAAATATTGGTTTGTCTTTACCAGCCTCATAAAATTGAACAAAAGAAGAACCATCTTTGAGAATTTTTAGCACAGCAAATCCATTAACACCGTAAGTGAAAACACTTCCCTTTGTTTTTTTAGTTGGTGATTTTTTTGAGCCCGAACCACTTACGATTTGATGAAGATTGTTTTCAACATTATATTGCAGGCTATGCTCATGTCCAGAGACAAAAATGACTTTTTCATTTTGTTGAGCCATGCTAATAACGTTCGTTATAAGATCGTTATACATTTTATTTTGAACATCCGTAAGATTTACTCCTCCTGTTGCTCTAATCAAGCTTTTGAGTGTCCCTAAAACTGGAATAGGTTTTAAATGGCTTGATAGAGAAAACTGACCTCCATGAGGTCCATTAGTAAATATAGGGTGATGCAAAGCTATAATTGTAGTTTTACCTCTCGCTTTTTTTATCTCACCAGAGAGCTCATTCAAAAAAGATGCTCTAGTTCTGTAATCACATTCATCGTTTATACCCGGGTATTTATCCCAATCTGTGATATACCATTCTGAATCTACAATTAGTAGTAAGATATCATCCGACACCTCTATTTTTTCAATAGGGCAACCATTCTCAGGCTGAAATGTATCATCGCCTGCACCATCTTCAACGTATTTTTCCTGATCTTTAAGTGCTTTTAAGCCGCTATACCAATCATGATTTCCAGGAATGAATAATGTTCTACCTTCAAAGTTTTCTGTGACCTCAATTTGTTTATCTAATGTATTCTTTGCATAATTTTCTTCTTCTTTAGTTTCATCTGAAAAACCTTTAGGGTAAATATTATCTCCAAGAAATATGATTGTACTATTCTTCTTAGCAGTGTTAAGCTTTTTCTTTAAATGCTTCAAAGCATCATCATTCTGGGTTGCATTTCCCACATCACCGATCAAATAAAATGTATGTTTAATTTCATGTTCTGAATAATTGATGGACTCTGAACTTTTATTTGATTGTAAATTGTATGTGGCACAAGACGTAATCAAACCTACTAGAGTTATTAAAAGCAGAATTGTTTGATATATTTTCATAATTTAGTCATAATCAAATTCTAATATAGTAATAATTACTTTTTTTGTTCTGCCAATAGTATTGCATTGGTGCCACAACGCAAAACTAATATTAGATTTTAAGTTTTTTTAAACATGGATTATTTAATAGAAAAAATAGAAAAACATGTCATCCAATTACTTTCAACTCAACTTGAAAGTGGTTTTGTTTACCACAATCTTGCTCATACCCAAAGAGTTATTGCAAGAGTTAAAGAGCTCATAGAGCTTGAAAGCATTGAAGGCAAAGAGGCTTCGCTTCTTATAATAGCAGCTTGGTTTCATGATACTGGATACATACACAGCATTGAAAATCATGAAGACGAGAGTATAAAAATAGCAGAAGACTTTCTTGGTGATAAAGGATTAAACCCGGATGATATTGAAACCATAAAAACAATCATTCGCGTTACACATGTTACCAAAAAACCTAAAAATAAACTGGAAGCCATTTTGAAAGATGCAGATTGCGCACATGTATCGAGTAAAGATTATGAAGAATATGCAAATCTTCTCAAAAAAGAATGGGAAATCACCCAAAATAAATTTTACACTTTTGTTGAATGGATAGAAATCAATATTGATTTTATTTCAAATCACGTATACTATACAATTTCAGCAAACTCTGATTGGGTTCAACAAAAAAATAAAAATTTAGCTAGACTTTTAAAAAGACTAAATAAAACCCAAAAAGGAAATTTAAAAATTGATCAGAAAAAACAGTCTATTGCCTTAAAGAAAGAGAAAATTGAAATGCCAGACCGTGGCATACAAACCATGTTTAGAGTTGCCCTAAGAAACCACATCACTCTTAGCGATATTGCTGATACTAAAGCAAATATCCTTCTATCTGTAAACGCTATAATTATTTCAGTTGCTTTATCTAACTTAATTCCCAAGTTGGACAATCCTTCCAATGACTATTTAATTTATCCAACTTTAATTTTTTTAGTTTTCACAGTGGTATGTATAGTTCTTTCTGTCTTAGCGACTAGACCTAATGTTACCGAAGGTAAATTTACAAAGGACGATGTTTTAAACAAAAAAGTAAATATTTTATTCTTCGGTAATTTTCACCAAATGAAACTTGATGACTTCAATTGGGCGATGAAGGAAGTTATGGATGATAAGACCTATCTGTATGAGAATCTCACTAAAGATTTATACTATCTGGGATTAGTCCTAAACAGAAAATATAATTTATTGAGAATTACTTACTCAGTCTTTATGGTCGGAATTGTGATAAGCGTAATTTCTTTTGGAGTTTCGTTTTTCTTATCTGATGCTAATTTGTAATTATTGTATTTCCTCCATTAAATCATCATAAGTGTAAAACTCCTTATTATCTTCATCATGATATAGCACGCCTACTCTAATGGCTTTAAGACCAGAAACAGCTTGTAAATCCTGAAGTTCAAGAATTTCTAAGTTATCGTCCAAGTAATTTTTGGCCTGCAAAAATTTTATATAACTTAAATATTCCTTTTCATCTTTATCTTGAGAATATACGATACTGATTTTACCTTTTTGAGTAATTCTTTCTTTTGTACCTTTCACAAAAGCTTTATCAACTCTTTTTTTAACAATTTCATATCTTGCATTGTATGTCCCATCAACATCAAATTGCTTTTCATCCATTCTGAAACTGATAGATAAAGGCTGATTAAAGACTAATATCATCGAGGTA
>Ga0207419_1000131_pt1 | contig 59006 bp, 46 predicted proteins | sample ElkSloMetagenome_4_FD_184723 | JGI IMG/M metagenome (GOLD analysis project Ga0207419, IMG submission 184723) | Hot spring microbial communities from Elkhorn Slough, Monterey Bay, USA - MD2A (version 2) | ecosystem: Environmental > Aquatic > Marine > Intertidal zone > Estuary: Microbial mat ...
ATAGCTCTTATCGATTCATGGATGCTCCCGGAGAAAACGGAGACAAAGCAGCGGTATACGCGGGCATTGACGAAAGCTTTGATATAAATGCTGCCTGGGGTTGGTATCATGACGCTGGTGATTGGGACGGTTATCCTTCGCATTTTACAGTACCCGCATACCTGCTTACTACTTATGAATTGTTTCCACAAAAATTTAAAGATGGTGAACTGAACATAAAAGAAAGCGGAAATGGTGTTCCCGATATTGTGGATGAGGGCATGTGGCTCTTGCATTACTGGCAACGCGCCAAAGGACCTACCGGCGGTATTGCCGGAGCCAGGGTGGCTGCAGACCTGGATGATACTGGTAAAGGCGATGGTAAACCTTCCTGGCAAGATCCGCGTAAGTACTGGATTGTTTACGGTGAAGACCCTGCCATGAGTTACCGCTATGCAGCTATTGCCGCTCAAGCGGCCTGGATTTATCAGCAAATGCAAACCAGGGGAGCGTTGGGTAGCAATGTTAATGCAGCAGATTCTGTTAAAAAATGGAAAACGGAAGCCGTAAACGCTTATAGTTGGGCTAAAAATAATACACTGCCTGGAGATGAAGACATAGATTTGAGCCGATACGGTGCCGGTAAACTTGCTGATATTCGCGCCCATGCTGCAGCAGCTCTATTAAAACTTAGCGGAGAAACTACTTATCAAAACCAATTTGCTGCAGACGAAAGACTTTCACCCTCTTATAATGGTAGTGCATTTGGTGACCAAAAGTGGGCAATATGGACCTATACGACCATTCCGGCCGATAATGCCCATCTGGATGCTACGTTACAAAATACACTCATTGAAAGAAGTAAAAATTATGCTGATGATAATAACCTGGATGGCTACAACATGCGCGGGTGGCGACACGCGGGCAATGAGTATTTCCCCATCCTGATCGGCCAGGCTACCACTCCAATGGTAATGGAGTCAGTGGTGGCTTATTATCTCAGTGGGGAACAAAAGTATTTAGATGCCCTGACCCATACTGCTGATTATATGCTGGGCGGCAATCCTCTCAATATGACCTGGGTAACTGGATTAGGCGAAAGAAATCCTCGCCAATTGCTAAATCTGGACAGTTGGTACGACAGAATAGATCCTATGGTAGATGGTCTGATTCCCTACGGGCCCCATCGAGGGGAGGGCAATGGCTACAACGGCCCTTGGGATGTGGATTTTGCTCAGGACAGGGTATATCCCAATATCGATCAATTTCCTGCCCATGAACGCTGGTTTGAAAACAGGTATTGTCCCATTGTAGCAGAATACACTGTCCATCAAAATCTCGCGCCGGGTGCCGCAATTTATGGAGCACTTACCGCTGACAATGGCTCTTTTTACCAGGTAAATGAAAGACCATCTGTTAGTTGGAACCTGGCGCAAGATAATTATGAGCAGACAGATACAGTCAAACTATCGGTGAATGTAAATGATGACTTGGGCATTGCTAAAGTGTCTTACTTTCAAAACGGCCGATTTATCGCAACAGTAGAAAAGGAAAACTATGAGCATCAATGGGCAGCTATGAGCAGCGGTAGTTTCCGGCTGGAAGCTGTGGCTTATGATAGCAAAGGTCGTTTCCAAACATCTGATGTTAAATTAATAAACGTAAGCAAAAAATCAAATCCTCCAGGTGTTAGCTGGATATCGCCGGGTTCTGCCAGTCAGGGTTCACCTGCTCAGCTTTTAATAGATGCTACCGATGATGGAAATGTACAGCATGTGAAATTTTATGCTTTTAATAATCTAATTGAAGAAGTGAGTGGCCCGGATTTTTCTACCACCTATACATTTTCGGAGCAAGGGATTGTTTTATTGCGAGCTATTGCTACTGATGATGATGGCTTAAAAACGGAAGCAGTGAAGCAAGTAATAGTAAGTGATCCAACCGGATTGGATGATGCGAAATTTGATGAGGTAATTTATCCCAATGCAGCCGATACATATGTTAATGTACCGGAAAAATTTCATCGGGCGCAATTCCAACTCTTTGATCTACAAGGTAAAAAAGTTAAAACCGGAATTATTAAAGATGGGAGTTTATCGGTAAAGGAGTTAAGGCAAGGAACATATCACCTAGTGATGAGTAATGGTAATGATAGTGCCATTTATAAACTGATGAAGCAATAACAGGAGGCAAAAAGCACAATCTTAAAAGGCTTTTATGGTTTTTACACGTATAAAAAATTGTTTTATTCTACATCAAAACCAATTATATTAAACCATCATTAACCTACCTCGTTACATTTTTTATAAGTTTATTTCAAAACTTTATCAGCTAGCAAAATGACTTTTAGAAACAATATTTTTTGGGTGTGTGGTGCTTTCATGCTATTAGCTACTTGCAAAAACCAGGAGGTTTCCAACAGCGAAAATCCCCCCTTGCCTACTGAAACTTTTTCTCTCGATACCTTGCAAAAAGATGCCTTTTATTATTTCTGGGATGAGGCCAATAAGCGCAGCGGTTTAATTCCTGATCGTTCGCCTACTGAAACATTTTCCAGCATTGCCGCTACAGGTTTTGGCCTCACATCTTATTTAATTGGTGTTGAAAATGGATACATTACTCGTGAGCAGGCAAAAGAGCGTGTACTTACCACTCTTAAATTTTTATGGCAGTCGCCACAGTCTGTTAACCCTTCCGGAGTCAATGGCTACAAAGGTTTCTTTTATCACTTTTTAGATATGAATACCGGTAATCGTTTTGAAGAAGTAGAATTAAGTACCATTGATACAGGTCTGCTAATGGCCGGGATATTATCCTGCCAAACATATTTTGATCAGCAAAGTGAAAATGAAGATAAAATCAGAGCTTACGCGGATTCACTCTATCAAAGGGTGGAGTGGGACTGGGCCATGATGGATAATGGACTGATGAGCATGGGCTGGCACCCCGAAAGTGGTTTTATAGAATCGTATTGGGCTGGCTACAATGAAGCTATGATTTTACTAATAATGGCCATGGGTTCACCCACTCATCCTATTGCTGAAAATGCCTGGGAAAAGTGGACCGATACTTACGAATGGATATCTTTTTATGGCTATGAACATTTAAATTTTGCTCCATTATTTGGCCATCAATATTCCCATATGTACATTGATTTTAGAGGCATTCAAGATAATTACATGCGGGAAAAAGGTATCGATTATTTTGAAAATAGCAGAAGGGCTACCCTGGCAAACCGTGCCTACTGCATGGATAATCCGGAAAGCTTTGTTGGCTATGATGAAAACACCTGGGGGCTTACTGCCTGTGATGGGCCGGGGCTTATCGATACAGACTCGATGAAATATCGGGCTTATTGGGCCAGAGGAGCGGCTGCTACTCTAGTGCGAGACGATGGTACTATTGCCCCAACAGCTGCCGGCGGTTCGATCCCATTTGCACCTGAAGAATGTATACTGGCTCTGGAGAATATGTACCAAAAATTTGGCAATAAGTTGTATGGTAAATATGGCTTTCGCGATGCTTTCAATGAAACTACCGGCTGGTTTGGTAAAGATTACATCGGCATTGATAAAGGACCGACCGTAATACAAATACAAAATTTTCGGAATGAATTTGTATGGGAGCTGATGAAGGAAAATAAATATATGGTCAACGGTCTGAAAAAAGCAGGTTTTCGTGGAGGATGGCTGGACATTATTTAACTAACGAGTGTTATTGCATATTTGCATAATATAATATTGGAGCAATCGTAATGTCAATTTTGCTGCTGCAAATTTCCAAAATGCTTCTTTGGATCAAGGTCGTTTTTACGATTGTGACTTATCAAATTATGATGTTACAGGAGCTAATTTTAATTCTATTATCGCCTATCGATCATCATTTGTAAAAGTAAAAGGCAAAAAAGTTTCTTTAATTAAGGCTGAATTTAATGAAAGTACCTTTTATCAAGCAAACCTTTTTGAAGCACAAGCAGCCAGGTCATCGTTTATCAATTCATAGTTGCACCAATGTGGTTTGGCCGAAGCCGATCTGCGTTTTTCATTTTTCGTAAGAGATGATTTGAGGTTCTTAGATTTTTCTTAACCCAATTTATCCAAGGTTAAAATAATTGATTGCCTTGTTCATGGATTTATTTACGGTGGGTCAATGGTACAAAATACAGTAGTAAAATCTATCGATTTAAGCCCCAAAGGTGATGGCTCAAATATAATAAATGAATGGAAGTGGTAAATAAGTATAAAAAAGGGATGCACTTGAAATAATCCACCTGCATCCCGTATGTAAAATAATTTTATAATTTACTGTCCCAGTCTATCGTATTTTCAAGAATTTCCTCTTCACTCATGCCTTCGGTATTTTGTTCTTTTTGCAAGCGCTTACTTTTATCGTAAGAAAGTATTTTAAACTCTGTTCTTCTGTTTTTCTGATGAGCTTGTTCTTTGGCTTCAGCTGTAGGTAGCTTTTCAATTTCTTCATTACTTATCAAAAGCTGAGTCTCACCATACCCTTTGGCAACCAGTCTTTCGGCGCTTATTCCTTGAGTGATAATATAATCTACCGCCGATCGGGCTCTGCGCTGGCTAAGGTCGAGGTTATATTGATCAGGTGCTCTACTATCAGTATGGGAGCTTAACTCAATAGATATTTCCGGATTGTCATTGAGAATGGCTACTAATTTATCCAATTCACGAGCCGCGTCTTCTCGTATAGCAGCTTTATCCAAATCATAATAGATGTTTTCAAGTACTATGGCTTTGTCAAGTACTATTTTATCCAGTTGAATTTTGGTTTCAAAGGTTTTATTGGTAATTAAATCTTTTAAGCTTTCTTTGTCCAATGATTTACCCACCGTGCTAAAATCTCCTCTGGAAGTAAGATAATCTGGTTTTTCACCAAATAAAATATAATCTTCTTCCGGAAAAACTCTAAACAAGAACCTGCCTTGTTGGTCGGTTACTGCTTCATTCAGTTGTTCTTCATTGGCTCCTACCAGCCTTACCCTGGTACTTGGCAATATTTCTTCCTTACCTTCATCATCTACTGTCACGGTAGTACCTGCCAGGTAGTAATTAACAATTTTCAAGTCTGGGTCATTGTTGAGAAAGGTGTAAATGTCATCATCTCCCTGGCCATTTTCTCTGTTGGAGCAGAAAAAACCTTTACTTGGGTCATAAAGATAAATTCCAAAATCGTCGGCACTTGAATTAATTCCGGGCCCCATATTCTCAATGATCATTTCGCCTTCTTCTCTGTAAGCTACTAAAATATCCAAAGCTCCCAAACCAGCATGACCGGTAGAAGAGAAATATAATTTTCCATCTACGGCAGCATGTGGAAACATTTCGTTACCGGTAGTATTAATGGTAGGACCCAAATTTCTCACATTGCTATAGCGGCCTCTGCCATCAAGCGTGGCAGCATATAAATCGGTTCCACCAAATCCGCCGGGTCTGTTGCTGGCAAAATACAAGGTGCGGCCATCGTTACTAAAGTTTGGGGTAGAATCCCAGCTATTGGGATCCGAAATAGATAATTTTTCCGGCTCACTCCATTCTCCCCGTCGAAAACGGGTTATAAACAAATTGACATCTTTGCCACCTCTTTTTTTACCGCTGTTTCCTTTTGCAAATACCATTACCATGCCGTCATTACTAAAAGTAACACAACCATCGTTGGTGTTGGGTGAGTTTACCATATCGTTAAGTGCTTCTATAGAGCTGGAGTCAACCACGGCTCCTTGGGTTTGTGCTTTATAAATATTAGTAAAAGCTGTACCGGTAGCTTTATATATTTTGCCACCATAGCGAGAAGAAGTAAAATACAATTCACCATTGCTGTAAACAGGGCCGTATTCTGCAGCATCGGAGTTGATTAAATCCAGGTTTTTTACCCTGTAGTAATTTTCCTTATCCAGAAGTTTGTTCATTTTGCGCAAGTTATCAACTTCACGCATGGCCAACTGCCTGTATTGATCGTCGGTGGCCGATTGAAGATATTGCTCAAAGTGCTGCTGTGCATCTTTATATTTTTCATTCACTTTCAGCGAAAGACCATAATAAAACTGTGCAGCTTCATTATCTACACCTTCAGCCATCGCTTTTTTGTAATATGGTTCAGCTTCTTTTATTCGATTACTTAATCGATAAGATTCGGCTATATAAAAATTAGATTGGGCTGTGGCAGTATTTTTATCGATTGCCTTATCGTAATAATCAATCGCTACATTATACTCACCTCGCTCATATTTTTTATTTCCTTTTTTCAATGCTCTTTTGCCAGCGTTACACGCGCTTAATATCAAGAGCATTACAATAAATATTTTTATCCCTTTCATATCCGGATATTTAATGTACTATTTTATAAACTTATTAAAAATTAGTTTCACTACAATGATGAATCTATTACAATTTAACATCTCGTACCGATGATCAGAATTACATAACGTAAAACTTGATTTTCTCATTGTTGCACTTCAGCAGTATCTAAATACTTCCTGGCCCAACTTTGTTTTACGGGTATTAACCAACTGGTTTCCAACTCTTTTTTAGTCAAAATATTATTATTGAAGATTAAATCATCTGACTTAATTTCCCCGTCCACTATTTTCTTTTTTACTTTTGGTAGAGGCACTATTTGCACTTTATCATCAACTATAAAGGCGATTAAAGACCTATTAAGAAAATCAATGTTTAACTTTTGACCCATAGCTGTAATGTAATGTACTGAGTTGTCTATTGAGCAGCCACTAGCATTGTGAAAATCTTCTTCCACAGCTATCGTCAAAAATTGATCGTAAGCTATTGAAAATGAAGATTTTAATGACTTGTTGTGAGCCTGCCAACTACTACAAAACTTTGTCATTGATTCCTGAATTAATAATTTTTCACTGGGTTGCAATTGACGATCGGCCTGGTAGATCCAAATTCTGGCTTCGGGATTTATTTCATTAAAAGGAATAAACATAATGCTAAATTAATTTTATGACTTGAGTAATAAAACCTAAAAATAGGTAAAATTATTGCTTTATGGAAAAACGAATATTAATAGCCATAAGTTTAAATAATCAAACAATGCTGAACATCTCATAATAATTGATGTAAAATATAAAACGATGAATGATGAATGAACTAGCGCAAATAATGTGGGGCATCGGGTGGTTTTGGTGGTTATTGGTAATCTTGATATTTTCTCTTTTTATTTGGATAATCAATAGAGCACTCATAACAAAAAAAAACAGGCCTCCAAAAAATAAATCGGCATTGTCTATTTTAGAGCAAAGATATGCTCAAGGTGAAATAAGTAAGGATGATTACAATAAAATGAAGCAGGAGTTGAAACAATAATATATTATAAGTCCACAACTTGCTGATAATGGCGGATTTTGTGAGAGCCTTTCTGACTGTATACATCATTTACAGGATCAAATACCTGTTCATTTCCAACTGTATTAAATTTTTTTAAAATTTTTCTCCCTCACCCTTAAGCAGTTATACTTTTATGCTTAATTTTTTCAATATCTCAGCCAACCCTTTTTTAAAGGCGCTGGTCATATGGGCAGAACGATAATAAAATTTTACAACTATGAAAAGATTAAGCTTATTATTTACAATTTCCAGTATAATGGCTGGACTAGTGTTTTTCCAATCGTGTGATACTTTGGAAAATGATTCGTTGCCTGAAAATCAAGATATTCTTGATGTTTCGGGAAGAACAATTTACATTCAACCGGCTGGTGAAGGAGTTATTAATTTATCTGATAAAATTAATTCACTCAATGAGGTAACATTAACTGTTAATACAAAACCTCTTCTCGGTAACGTTGAAGCTATGGAAAATGGCTTATTTAGGTACATTGCCAGTTCTTCATTTGTTCAAGGCGCCGATAAGATAGTATTTTCTGTTTTTTCCGATAATCAGGAAGTAGATAGAGATACCATTACTGTGAAGGTAATTGAAGATGGTGATAATGCACCTTGCCATACAGGAGCCACATCGGATAAGTTTGTTATCGATGATGAAAGTTTTATTGGTAACACTTACAAATTTGATGTATTAAGCAATGATAAAATTTGTAGTCAGTCTTACGAATTAAGCCAAATTTATGACGCTAAATACGGAACTTCTTACTTTGAAGATGGCTACCTTCATTACAAAGCAGCCTCCAATGCAATATTAGATATTCCTGATTTATTAGTGTATGAACTTTGTCAAACCATTAATGGGGAAATGGTATGCTCTTCAACTACTGTATACATTGAACATAGCCAAACCAAATGTTCATTTTCTGTAAATGAAGATTCATTAAGTGTTAGTTATAATGGCATTGACACCACCTATTTGTTGCCCGTGTTTAGTAATGATACAATATGCGATGAGCGCAACAGTGATTATGATTTGAAGGTTTTGAATCTACCTCAAGGTATGGAAGCCGATTTTGTAGATGGCGGTATTCTTAAACTTTTTGTGCCAGCAAATTTGACTTTCCCCACGGTAGTAGGTTTTCATTTACCTATTGAGTATCAAGTATGCATAGCGGGTCAGGGTTGTCAGTCAGCCATAGCAAAAGTATTTATAGGTCCGGAAGCTTGTAAGCCCGTGGCTGTTAAAGATTCTCTCTTTTTAGATTATTTTCACAATGCAGTAGGAGCAACTAATACATTTACATTAGATGTTTTAGCCAATGACAGTATTTGTGGTGATGAATTTTCTCTTGATATTTCATCATCCCCAGATAATGGTGCCTCTATTGACTTTAGAGAAAATAAAATTCTATTTACTCACGATAGTGATAAATGGGGAGAATATACTTTCAGCTACACACTATGCGATGCAAACCAAAATTGTTCTGAAGCGGATGTATATCTTAATATAAGTGCGAAATAAAAATTTGTTTGTAATTTGACTAGATTTGTTAAGGCTTGCCGCTATGCGGTAAGCTTTTCCTCTTGCTAAGCATAAGTTATTTGATGGACTACAAAAGAATAGTAGAAGGTTGCAAAGCCAATGAACGCAAAGCACAGCAACAGCTTTTCCAATTGATAAAGGACAAGATGATGGGTATCTGCTTACGTTATGCAAATTCAAAGGCTGAGGCAGAGGATGTACTACAAGAATCTTTTATTAAAATATTTAACAAAATAGAATATTTGAAAGAGCCTGAAAAACTTGAGGCTTGGGCCAGAAGAATATTTGTAAACACAGCAATTAATAATTACCACAAAGCTTCTAACAAATATGAAATTGTGCAAGAAAATGAAAAGATCGATGATGAAAATCACTATACCGATATAATAGAAAAATTGGATAAGAATCAATTGCTCCATCTGATTAATAAACTACCTGATGGATATAAACTTGTTTTTAACATGTATGTAATTGATGGATACACTCATCCTGAAATAGCAGAAACGCTACAGATTAGTGTAAATACTTCTAAATCGCAACTGCATGCAGCCAAGGCCATTTTGAAAAAGAAATTGAAAGAACTGGGTATACATCGTTATGAAAAAATTTGAGGATAACATAAAAAATAAACTTTTCGACCTGGAACTCACTGCCGATGATCACCTGTGGAAAAGTATTGAGCAAAAGCTACCGCCAGCCAAAGCCTCGGCACCCAGCTCACACTGGTTGCAAGTACCAGGCATACTAGCAGTTACCCTGGCCATTATTATGCTGTTGCAAAATGGTGATTCCCCCAGCAAAGATGATCAACTCCTATCTTCTGATCACCCAATAGAAAATAGCGCAGGGATGTTACCCGCTGCACAAAAGCAAACAACTTTACCTGCTGATAAAAATAATATTGAAAAGCTTGAATCAAAAAATAATATATCAACCACTGAAAGTAAAAAGCAAAATAGTATTAATAAAGCCCAACCTGACCATAAGAATAAAAAACAAATACTATCAGTGGATATAGTCGATAAAAAGGAGAAAAGCCAATCGGAAGTATTAGTACATAAAAAAAGTAATACTGTTTCTCCCCTTAAAAAATCAGAAAATGAAAAAACCATTGCTTTAGTACCCGGAAAAGGATGGAAAAATATTGATTGGCAAGTACCAACGAGAGTTGTAGAAAAAGTAGCAGTAAAAAAGGCTCCTGAAGTAATTGTACCAGATGAAAAAGTTAAAAGTGCCTGGTCATTATTTGCCGAAGCAAACCCAATGTTTCTTTATAGGCAAGTTAAACCCAATACTAATGATGAAATCAATATTATAGATTTAGAAGAGCAAAATCCATTGTCACTGGATCGCTCAGGATATCAGCTACGATTGGGTAGTCAATATCAACTAAATCAACGATGGGCAGTTAAAGCCGGACTCAATTATCAATACAAAAGAAACAAGTTAACATATCAATATGAAACTGCACCTGATAGTTTCAACATAACATCCTCTGATCAAAGTTTTACTTTTAAGCCAATAGCTTCTATTGAAACAGGTACTATTGATCGGTCAACTCACATGTATGGATTTATGGCTGGTATAGCTTATCGTAGAGGTAGTATTGTTTTTCAAAATTATAACCTGGAATTGCAAGGCCTGCACAATGGTAGTGAAATGAGATATTTCTTAGCTTTTGATATTAATCTGGAAAAACCTTTCAATGATTACTGGTCAGCTTATGCAGGGCCGGCACTTACGTGGCAAATCAATAACCCTGCTTTTAATGATCAACCCTATTCATTGCAAACCTACAGTATTGGTTTACGCTTTGGATTGAAATATAATATTCATTTCAATAAAAAATAAAGCGGTAATTATCCTGGTTTAAATGCGTTGACTGCGTTGGTCGGCAAATGAACAAAAAAACAATATCTTTGCCGATCTAAATCAGCCAAACCTTTCCCATTAAAAATCTATTGTAAATAGCATTGACCAGAAGGAAAAATATGTTGCAGGAAGAAAAAACTATTACACCACCAGAAGCTAGCACAATTAATGGAGTAGATTACATTGAAGTATTTGGTGCACGTGAGCATAATTTAAAAAATATCGATGTTGCCATACCACGTGAAAAGTTGGTGGTGGTTACCGGCATCAGTGGTAGTGGCAAGTCTTCTCTGGCTTTTGATACCATTTATGCCGAGGGGCAGCGACGCTACATGGAAAGCTTTTCAGCTTATGCACGCTCTTTTATCGGCGATATGGAGCGCCCCGATGTAGATAAAATTAATGGTTTAAGCCCTGTAATTTCTATTGAGCAAAAAACTACTACCCGCAATCCTCGCTCTACCGTTGGTACACTTACTGAAATTTATGATTTCATGCGGTTACTATTTGCTCGTGCAGGTGAAGCATACTCCTATCTTACCGGCCGGAAAATGGAAAGGCAAAGTGAGGATCAAATTGTTAACCACATACTAGAAAATTTTGATAGTAAAAAGCTAATCATATTGGCCCCGGTAGTGAGAGGGAGAAAAGGACACTATCGTGAGTTGTTTGTTCAAATTCGCAAGAGTGGTTTTAATAAAGTTCGAATTGATGGTGAACTGCAAGATCTTGTACCTAAAATGCAAGTAGACAGGTATAAAACCCATGATATTGAAATAGTGGTAGACCGGGTAAAAGTAGATAAAAAAGATAAGTATCGCATATCACAATCTATTGCCACTGCTATGCAACAAGGTAAAGGCTTGATGCAAGTAGTAGATGCAGAAACCAATGAATTGCACTATTTTTCAAAGCATTTAATGGATCCGGAAACCGGCTTAAGTTATGATGAGCCGGCACCCAATGCATTTTCTTTTAATTCACCCTATGGCGCCTGCCCATCGTGCAATGGCTTAGGCCAAATTGAAGAAATTACTCCCGAATCCGTAATACCCAATCCTGAACTTAGCATCAGTAGGGGCGGCATAGCACCTCTAGGAGAATTTCGGGATATTTGGATATTTAAGAAAATTCAATCCATCTTAAAAAAGTATGGCTTAAGTATTTCTAAACCTATTAAAGATTTACCAGAAGAAGTATTGGAGTTGCTTCTTTATGGCAAAGAAATTTCAGTGTCGGTTAAATCCGTTAAATACCCGGGTACCGAGTGGCAAACCAGGTTTGAAGGAATTATTAAATTTTTGGAAAAACAAAAGGAAAGTGGCTCTGATAAAATTCAGCAGTGGATCAATGATTATACCATCAGCCGCCAATGCCCCGAATGTAATGGACTGCGTCTTAAAAAGGAGTCACTACATTTTAAAATCGATGATAAAAATATTGGTGAACTTGCTTTACTTGATGTTAATGCCCTGGCAGCTTGGTTTGAAAATTTAGAAAGTAGATTAAACGAGAGGCAAAATAGGATTGCCGGAGAAGTACTTAAAGAAATAAGAAAAAGAATCAATTTTCTGCTCGATGTAGGGCTGGATTATTTGCATTTAAACCGGCCTTTGAAAACGTTGTCAGGTGGAGAAGCGCAACGTATTCGTTTGGCCACCCAAATAGGCACTCAACTGGTCGGGGTGCTTTATATTCTCGATGAGCCTAGCATCGGGCTACATCAACGCGACAACCAGAAGTTGATTAAAGCTTTGAAAGATCTTCGCGATCTTGGAAATACCGTAATAGTAGTAGAGCATGATAAAGATATGATGCTGGCTTCTGATTTTATCCTGGACGTGGGCCCAGGGGCAGGAATGCATGGCGGTCATATCGTGGCAGCCGGATCTCCTGAGCATATCTTACAACAGCCTGGTCAAACTACTCAATACCTCAATGGCACCAGAACGATCGCCATACCGCAAAAACGCCGCAAAGGCACAGGCAAGTCGCTTACGATTAAAAAAGCCAGCGGTAATAATCTTAAAGAAGTAAACGTGGATTTTCCATTAGGTAAAATGATTTTGGTAACGGGCGTTTCAGGATCGGGCAAGTCTACGCTTATTCACGATACCCTTTTTCCTGTATTACGGCAGCATTTTTATAAAAGTAGAAAAGATCCTTTGCCTTACCAAAAAGTAACAGGACTTAAAAATTTAGATAAAGTAATTGAGGTAGATCAATCGCCAATTGGCCGCACACCCCGTTCCAACCCGGCTACTTACACGGGCGTATTTACTGATATAAGGTCATTATTCGCGGAATTACCAGAGGCAAAAATCAGAGGATATAAACCCGGTAGATTTTCATTTAATGTAAAAGGAGGCAGGTGTGAGAATTGTGAAGGTGGAGGCATGAAACTTATCGAGATGGATTTTCTGCCCAATGTACATGTGCCCTGCGAAGACTGTAAAGGAAAACGTTACAACAGGGAAACTTTAGAGGTGCGATTCAAAGGCAAGTCAATTGCAGATGTTCTGAATATGACGGTAGAGCAAGCTTTAGAATTTTTTGAAAATCAGCCACGTATATTGCGCAAAATTAAAACGCTGAGTGAAGTGGGCTTAGGCTATATTACTTTGGGTCAACATGCCACCACGCTCTCGGGAGGTGAAGCTCAACGTGTGAAACTTGCCACTGAATTATCAAAAAAGGATACCGGCAACACCTTTTATATTCTGGATGAGCCTACCACGGGTCTTCATTTTCAAGATATTGAACATTTGCTAAACGTGCTTAATAAGCTTGTAGACAAAGGAAATACTGTTTTGGTGATAGAGCATAATTTAGATGTGATCAAAGTTGCTGATCATATCATTGACCTGGGGCCTGAAGGTGGGGCCAAAGGAGGACAAATTATCGCGCAAGGAACGCCAGAATTAGTTGCGCAAAATGATAAAAGCTACACGGGCGTATTTCTTAAGGCAGAACTTGACAATGCTTAAATGACAATTTTGAATTGTCTACTGCTCGATTGAGTCTTTTTGCTGTCAACCTGTCAGTATCATTGAATTGGAACGGAATTTGAAAAATCAACGCCAACCACATTTTTGATAAATTAATATAAAAACTAACAATTATATGATACAGGAGAAAGGTACTATTTCAATTCATACGGAAAATATATTTCCGATAATTAAAAAGTTCCTCTACAGCGACCACGAAATATTTCTAAGGGAGCTGATTTCCAATGCAGTGGACGCAACCCAAAAATTAAAAAGATTGGCCTCTATAGGAGAGTATAGCGGCGATCTTGGTGATTTGAGCGTAGAGGTAAAAATTAACAAAAAGCTGAAGACCATTACCATCTCTGACCGGGGAATAGGTATGACAGCAGAAGAAATAAAAAAATACATTAACCAAATTGCTTTTTCCGGAGCATCAGAATTTCTGGAAAAGTATAAAGACAAAGGTCAGGAGCAAATCATTGGTTTCTTTGGTTTAGGTTTTTATTCGGCATTTATGGTGTCTAAAAAAGTAGATATTATCACCAAATCTTATCAAGAAGAAGCTGAAGCTGCCCAATGGTCAGGAGAAGGTGACACTAAATTTGAAATTGGGCCTGCGGTAAAAAAAGATAGAGGTACTGATGTAGTATTGCATATTGCTGAAGATTCAGAAGAATTTTTGGAAGAACAAAGGCTAAGCACTATACTAAACAAATATTGCAAGTTTTTGCCGGTGCCAATAATTTTTGGTGAAAAAGAAGAGACCGAAAAAGATGCCGAAGATAAAGAAGTAAAGGTAAAGAAGCCCGATGTAATTAATAATACTACGCCGCTATGGACCAAAACTCCAACCGATCTAAAGGATGAAGATTATTTAAATTTTTATAAAGAGCTGTATCCTTTTAGTGAAGATCCCCTTTTCTGGATTCATTTAAATGTAGACTATCCTTTCAACCTTACCGGTATTTTGTATTTCCCCAAGGTGAAAAATGACCTTGAATTACAGCGTAATAAAATTCAGCTTTACAGTCGCCAGGTTTTTATCACCGATGAAGTAAAAGATATCGTACCCGAGTTTTTGATGCTGCTACACGGGGTGATTGATTCACCAGATATTCCACTCAACGTATCTAGAAGTTACCTGCAATCGGATAGTAATGTGAAGAAAATTAATAACCACATTACTAAAAAAGTAGCAGATAAATTAGGCGAGCTTTATAAAAGTGACCGTAAAGCTTATGAGTCCAAATGGGATGATATTGGCCTATTCGTAAAATATGGTATGATCAGTGAAGATAAGTTTTACGAAAAATCGAAAGATTCTGCCTTAGTAAAAAATACCGATGGTAAGTTTTTTACCCTCGATGAGTTTAAAGAGCATGCAAAAGCTAATCAGACTGATAAAGAAGGTAATGTGGTTTTTCTTTATAGTAACAATATAGCCAAGCAAGATGCTTACATCCAAAACGCGAAAAAGCGCAGCTATGATGTATTGGTAATGGATGGTCCGCTTGACAGCCACTTTATAAACAATATGGAGATGAAGCTGGAAAAAGTAAATTGGAAAAGAGTGGATGCAGAGGTTGTGGATAAGCTGATCGACAAAGACGAGAAGAAGGAAAGTGTGCTTAGTGAAGATGAGCAAAACCAGTTGAAAGCAATTTTTGAGCAGGCTATTGAAAAACAAAACATGACTGTGGCTGTAGAATCAATGTCGCCTGATGAGCTGCCGGTAGTAATTACCATGCCGGAATTTATGCGCAGAATGAAAGATATGGCAGCCATGGGCGGTGGCGGCATGCATATGATGGGAGGCATGCCCGACCAATACAATGTAGCCGTTAACGCCAATCATGAGCTAACCGGCAAAATATTGAAGGCCGAAAATGAAGAAGCCAAAAAAGCACTGGCTAAGCAGGCAGTAGATTTGGGCTTGCTTTCGCAAAACATGCTTACTGGCCCTGCCTTGACCAATTTTATCAAGCGAAGTGTTGATTTAGTGAAATAATTTTGGGTTTATGTTGATAAATAGAAAGGCTTGGGTTTTTGCTCAGGCCTTTTTTGTTTTGGCGCACAAATGACAACACCCTACGCGATTGGTAATAAAGGTCTGGATTATACTAATTACCCGATTCCTCACTTCACCAGTTAACCTAAAGGTAACAATCTACTCTGCCGCCGGTTGACTTTATGAATCAAAATTTTTTCAACTATGAATAAACAAGTGAAAAAGCATTCATGGTCCTTATTGTCTACATTGGTAGCTGTAGGCACTTCCATGTTGTTAAAGAAATCTATGGAAAAGGGCTGGGAAAAAACTACGAAAAAGAAAGCTCCTAAAACACCCACCGAAAGTAATGTGGATTGGAAAGAAGCAATTGTCTGGGCTGTAATTTCAGGATTATTGGTAAGTGTAGCCAAACTAGCCACTACAAAAATAACCCATGATGGATGGAAAAAATTATTGGGGGAAAGCCCGGATGATTATTGATAGATCAGGAGCATAAAAATAAAAAAGCTAAAAGCAGTTAATCCTACTTTTAGCTTTTTTTGATTTTGGGGACTTGGGTTATATTTACCACTTACTTGTTTTTCAAAAAACGTACTTAAAGTTAAGCATAATTTTTCTAAAATAAAATATTTGGTTTATATTTTTACAATTTTGGCAATTCCCATGGCTTTCTATAATTTGGAATTATAAAATCATTTGCCCTTTCGTTATTGGTAAATTTATTTTTTGCATCATCCCATATCAGCATACCCGCACCACTTCTTACCGCTATGTTGCCCATATGCGCATAAAGTGCCACATTTCTTCCTACCTCGGGCGGGCAATTTGGCTCTTCCCTACTTTTTATGCATTCAATAAAATTCTTCGAATGTAAATCGTGATACTCGCGGCCCTTTTCCATCTCTTTCGCTTCCGTTTTATAAGACTTGGTATCATTATCATATTCAGGATTCACTTTCCAGCCATTCCGGTTGGCTACAATAGTACCATAATCTCCAATAAATTCCATACCGTACAACATATCGTAGGGGCCATTTTGGGTGCCTGCCGTGTGTTGCCAGTTTATTACATAATCTTCCATCGGGAAAGACACTGACATGGTATCAAAGGTTTCTCTGCTATAATCAGGGAAGGATAAATTATCTCCATAAGCCATTACACTGGTAGGAGCAGTGTTTACATCTTTTGCCCATAGTGCCATATCAATCAGATGCACACCCCAGTCGGTCATCAGGCCTCCGCCATAATCCCAAAAATGTCGCCATGAACCATGAAATCGGGTGGGGTTAAAACTTCGGTCTGCGGCAGGGCCTAACCAGAAGTCAAAATCAACACCCTCGGGTATCGGTTCATCCGGTTGCTGTGGCCGGCCAATGCCATAATTGAAATTAGCCCATATATTCACTTTCCTCAGAGTGCCCAGCTTACCGCTTTTAATGTGTTGCATAATGTTGTTCCAGATTACGCCGCTTCGCTGCTGTTGGCCTACTTGTACAATTCTATTGTATTTTCTTGCAGCTTTTACCATCAGGTTACATTCTTCAATGCTATTGGCCATAGGCTTTTCCACGTATACATCTTTACCAGCTTCGCAGGCATATATGGTTGGCAGGCAATGCCAGTGGTCTGGTGTACCAATGATTACGGCATCCAGGTCTTTGTCTTCCAATAATTTCCTGAAGTCAGTATATTGTTTGGGTTTTTGGTTGTAGGTATCTACAACTTCCTGCGTGCGTTCAGCCAATACATTTTTATCTACATCGCACATACCCACCACGTTTACCCCGGAAATATCCAGGTGATTTTTTAAGATGCCAAAGCCTTTGTTACGCACTCCGATTAGTGCCACGTTTACTTGGTCACTGGGGGCTACTTTATGCTTAGCCCATAAAGCTCCCGGAATCATGGAAGCAAACCCAGTGCCTCCTGCTGCCGCTGCTGTTTGTTTTATAAATTTTCTTCTTGATTGGTTCATATTTTATAAATTTAAATTTTTTATATCTTAAATTAGGTTGATCTGTGGGACACAAACCAGGGTAAAATAGATTTATATTTAATTTAAAGTGAAATACCTAACATGTTTTGCTGCATTCTCATTTGGCATCAAGATTATTTTTTATAACCAAAATGTTAACGCTAATTCTTTCCAGATATTAAAAGTCTACATTGATTTTAAAACAGAAGCTATGTGATTGTAGCTCTCACGGGCACATTTCATGCCTTTCACAGCTCGTTCATTTTCTACTATATAATACTGTACACCACCTAGGTCGGCATGGCTGAAAATTTCGCTGAAGTCCATAATGCCGTTGCCTACACAAGTTATACCGCCATCCCGATTGTTGTTCATGTCTTTTACATGAGCGAGTTCGAAACGACCAGGGTATTTTTTAAAATAATCTACCGGGTTATAACCGCCTTTTACTACCCAATACCAGTCCATCTCCACAGCAACTGTTTCTGGGTCAGTATTTTCCATTAGTACATCAAAAGGCAGCTCTCCATTTTCCATGGCTCTAAATTCTTTGTCGTGGTTGTGCCAGGCAAATTTAAATCCTGCCGATTTTATGTTTTTACCAATTTCATTCAGGTAGTCAGCAGCTTTCATTACTTCGTCCATCTGCAGGTTTTCTGCCGATGACATCCAGGGCCAATAGGTTACTATGTAAGGAGCTTCCAGCAGCTCTGCGGTTTTAATGGTTTCGCCAGGGTCTTCAATTAGGTTGCCTGTACTGCCACCTACAGCCACGGTTTTGAATCCAAGGCTTTTGATATACTTTTTATATTCTTCCGGAGAGTCTCCTTTTACACCGCTTTCCAGGCAACTGTACCCAATATCAGCCAATTGTTTTAAGGCCGCTTTATAATCTTCCTCCATTTCGGCTTTCACTGTATTGGTGATAATCCCTACTTTTTCAAGTTTTTCATTTATTATTTTGCTTTTGTTGCCATAGCTTTTATAAATTCCGGCACCACCATAAATTACTCCTGAAGCTACAGCCGCTTTTTTAATAAAATTTCTTCGTGTATCCATAAATTTAAAGGTTAATTGTTGATATTGTAATATTACGGCATTTTACAAAATCTTCATAATGTGAAATACTGTTTTACTACCCGGCTGAATGTAGCAATGACGTCCTGAAATTGAAAGCAGCCCGCAAAAAACAGCGTCTTTTTCGACGCCACTTTTGCTAAGCATTAGTGGTGAGAAATCTCCAACTAAAAAACAGTAGCAAAAACTAATACAAAACGTCATCTGCCTGAGAGTCGATCATGTTCTCTATATGTTTTTTTGGCACAAAATCACTCATTTGACAATTACTTTTCCTGTTAAAACTTAAATGAGGGCCGGAATTATAATTAGTTTTGCCCTCAAATGGGAAAATTAAAACAACTGGCAAGTGATACTGCCATTTACGGCATCAGTAGTATTCTGGGAAGAGTGCTGAGCTACCTGCTGGTTTCTTTTCATACCGATATTTTTGTAGAGGCTCAATATGGCATAGTGACTAAATTGTATGCCTACACCGCTTTTTTTAATGTGATTTGTACTTTTGGTATGGAAACCGCCTTTTTTCGTTATGCCTCCCGATTCAAAGAAAAGAGAGATTTTATTTTTTATCAGGCCAACTTTTACGTGATTTTCCTCAGTCTGCTTGTTACCGGTTTAGTTTTTTTCAATGCAACAGCTGTAGTCAATTTTCTTGATTACCCAGGCAGAGAGCAACTGGTACAGTGGTTGGCAATTATTATTTTTATTGACGCGGTAGTAGCTATTCCTTTTGCCAGAATTCGACTTGAAAACAGGCCCAAATTTTTTGCCTTGGTGCGTATCAGCTCCATAGTGCTTACTGTTTTACTTAACTTATTTTTTCTGTATCCTTTACCTGAATTAGCCGCAGGAAAATATTTGACTTTTCTACAGCCAATTGCCGAGACAATCTATAATCCTGAACTGGGAGTGGGGTATATCTTTTTGGCAAATCTGATCGGGAATTCTATTATGGTGATTTTTCTTTGGAAGTACCTGCTGGCATTGCGCCTTAATATACCCTGGAAACAACTACAGCCCATGCTAAAATATGCTATACCAATAGTTATCATTGGAGTGGCCGGTATTGCCAATGAACAACTGGACAAAATTTTGCTGGAAGAGCTTTGGCCGGCCAATTTGTGGGGTTTTAGTGGAGAAGAAGCATTGGGAATATATGGCGCCTGTTTTAAATTAAGTGTTTTTATGCTTTTGGCCATTCAGGCTTTTCGATATGCTGCCGAACCTTTTTTCTTTTCAAATGCTGAGGACAAACAGGGGCCTGAGTTATTTGCCCGGGTAATGTATTACTTCGTGTTGCTCAGTCTGGTAATCTTTGTTGGCGTAAGTCTTAATGTAGATTTGATTGGCTTTATTTTTCTTCGACAGGAAGGATATCGAGTGGGATTGTTTGTCGTACCTTATTTATTATTAGGTAAGTTATTTTTTGGAATTTATGTCAATCTTTCCATTTGGTATAAAATTACTGACAAAACAGTATATGGAGTATATTTCAGTGTGCTCGGTGCAATTATTACCATTATAGGCAACCTGCTGCTAATTCCGGTTATAGGATTTTTAGGCAGTGCCATCACAGCCATTGTGGCATACCTGGGCATGTCAATGGCTTGTTATTTTGTAGGTCAAAAGCATTTTACCATTCCCTACAATGTAAAAGCTATTTTATTACAGGTTTTAATAGCTACTGTAGTGGTGGTTATCTTTTTCAACATTAAATTTGAGAATACCTTTGTAAATTACGCGCTGGGTCTTATCATTAGCCTGGCCTATATTACCTACTTATTTTACATTGAAAAGAATAAGCTCAAGCAAATAGCAAACAAAAGAAAATCATGAAAATAAAAGTTGTAAATAGATCGAAGCATAATTTACCACAATACCAAACCGACCATGCGGCAGGCCTGGATTTGTATGCCAGCCTGGATGAGGAGGTTACTTTAAAACCTCTCGAAAGACAATTGGTAGGTACTGGATTGTACATTGAGTTGCCAATAGGCTACGAAGCCCAGATCCGCCCCAGAAGTGGCATGGCCTATAAACATGGCATCACGGTGCTTAATACACCCGGTACAATCGACGCTGACTACCGCGGAGAAGTAAAAATTATTTTAGTAAATTTAAGCAATACAACTTTTACGATAAAAAACGGAGATCGAATAGCCCAAATGGTAGTTGCCAAGCATGAGACCATAGTATGGGAACCGGTAGAAAATTTAAGTGAAACCACCCGGGGTGCTGGCGGTTATGGTAGCACCGGAACAAAATAAAATAATTTTAAGCTATGAATATTATTATCCCTATGGCCGGTATTGGAAAGCGAATGCGGCCTCATACTTTAACCGTACCAAAACCCTTAATTCCAATCGCCGGAAAGCCAATAGTGCAGCGGCTAGTGGAAGATATTGCTAAAGTAACGGATGCTCAAATAGAAAAAATTGGCTTTGTTGTTGGCGATTTTGGTAAGGAAGTGGAGAATAGCCTTAAAGAGATAGCGGCATCAGTAGGAGCGGAAGGTCTTATATTTTATCAGCAAGACGCCTTGGGTACCGGTCATGCCATATACTGTGCAGATGAAATACTTAATGGCAACGTGATTGTAGCTTTTGCCGACACTCTTTTCAAAGCTAATTTTAAACTGGATAGAGAGCAAGACGCTATCATTTGGGTTCAAAAAGTGGAAGACCCATCTGCTTTTGGGGTGGTAAAGCTTGATAAGAATAATCAGATCACTGATTTTATAGAAAAACCAAAAACTCCGGTTTCTGATCTTGCCATTATCGGTATATATTACTTTAAGAATGGTGAGAAGCTACGGGACGAGCTCAAAAGGCTGATAGACAATGACTTGAAAGATAGCGGTGAATACCAACTTACTCGTGCCCTGGAAACTATGAAAGAAAATGGTATTAAATTTTATCCCGGGCAAGTAATTGACTGGCTGGATTGCGGTAATAAAAACGCAACAGTAGATACTAACAAAAGATATTTACAGTATTTGGAGGAGCAACCCCTCAAAGGTGATAATGTAAAACTTATTAACTCAATCGTAATAGAGCCAGCTTATTTGGGGGAAAACGTGGAGTTGCGCAATAGTGTAATAGGGCCGCACGTTTCTATTGGGAAAAATTCTGTAATTGAAGACTCTATTATCAAAAATTCTATTGTTCAGTCAAACTCTAATGTAAAGAACATGATGATGGAAAACTCTATGATCGGAAATTTTGTTAATTTACAGGGTAAAAAATTTGACTTGAGTATAGGGGATTACAACTCCATCATTCAGTAATTTATATTAATATGCATATTACCAAACTAAGAATTACTTTCTTCTTCTTATTGATTTTTGCGATACCTCTTACCGTAAATGCACAATGGGGGCTATTTAAAAAGGACACACCTGATAAAGCCAAAAGTCACGCCACTGAAGCTGAAAAATATTTTATTGAGGCTGAAAAATACTTTATATTAGAAGATTATTCGAAAGCATACGTGCTTTTTCTGAAGGCATTGGAATTAGAACCTCAAAATGCTGCCATTAACTTTAAAATAGCCGAAACTTTGGCCAAGAATGATGAAATGGAAAAAGCAATTGGGTATGCTTTAAAAGCAGTGGAATTAAATCCTAAAAACAAGTATTATTACTTACTCACCGCTCAAATTTACGGTCGCCAAGGCAATTATCACGAATCTACCAAGCTTTACAAGGCAATGATTGAAAATGTAGAGGGTACAGAACAGCACTATTTCGATTTGGCCAATTTGTATATTATGCAGGAGCAGTATGAAGAAGCATTGGAAGCATATGATAAGGCTGAAGAAATATTTGGAGTGAACGATCAGGTAGTACTACAAAAGCAAAAAATATATATCAAGCTGGGCGATCTGAAAAAAGCATTACAGGAAGGCCAAAAGCTTATTGATTTATTTCCCGAAGAACCTGAGTATTATTTGGCACAAGCCGATGTGCTATTGTCGAATGATAAAATAATGGAAGCGATTGATTACTTAGAACAAGTAAAAACCATTGAGCCTGGTAACGCCAAAGCCAATATGATGCTTGCAGATGCATACAAAAAAAATGATGAGCCGGAAAAGTCGAGGGAAAGCTTAAGTCAGGCTTTTGCCAGCCCGGTAATTGAAGTAAATGTTAAGGTTCAAATATTTCTAAGCTATCTTAACCAGTTGCCCGATAAAGAGGCTGAAGAATTTTGCCGGCAGCTGGCAGAAAATTTAGTAGATGCACACCCGACAGATGGTACTGTTTACGCGGTATATGGCGATTTTAATTTTAAGATTCAAAATCTGAAACTTGCCAATGAATATTATTTAAAAGCTATTGAGTATGGACATGAAAATTTTGCTTTATGGCGAAATATAATTCAAATTGCTCTTACTTTGCAGGATTACGCATCAGTAATTGAATATTCTGACAAGGCACTGGAGAGTTATCCAAATCAAGCAATACTTTACTTATTTAAAGGTACGGCACATTTTTTAGATAAGGAATTTGAAGAAGCAATTACGGTATTGGAATATGGCAAGAAGCTTGCCAGTGGCGATTTACAGCTTTTGAGTATGATTACCGGTCAATTAGGAGATGCTTATCACAGTGCAGAAAAATTTGAGAAATCTAACGAAGCTTATCAGGTGGCGTTGGATGCAAATCCGGATAATGATCATGTATTAAATAATTACAGCTATTACCTGGCTCTGAGGAAGGAAAACCTGGCACTTGCCAAAAAAATGTCTACAAAGTTGGTGAAACGAAATCCGGATTCACCAAATTATTTAGATACCCATGCCTGGGTTTTGTACATGGATGGCGAGTATGCTCAGGCCAAAAAAATAATTGAAAAAGCACTGCACAAAGATGTCAGTGGTACGATAATTGAACATTACGGTGATATTCTTTTCAAGCTTGGCGACGTAGATGGCGCTGTAAAACAGTGGCAAAAAGCCAAAGGAATGGATGATACATCGGAACTAATTGACAAAAAAATTGCAGATAGAAAATTATATGAATAAAATAATAGCAATATTTTTAATAGCCATAGTGCTGGTATCTTGCAGCAAAAAAGTTTCAATATCGGACTTTGGTAAAAATAAATTCAAAGTACAAAACATTGATTTCCAAAACTTTAGTTCCAAAGCTAAAATACGCTACGACAATGGAGATCGTAACCTATCGCTTAATGCCAGTATTCGCATCAAAAAAGATAGTATAATCTGGGTTTCGCTGTCTGCATTTTTAGGACTAGAAGTGGCACGCGGTTTAATAACTCCTGATTCAATGGTGCTAATTAATCGAATAGAAAATGAATACGAGGTAATGAACTACAAAGAGCTTAGTGAAAAATTCAATTTCAATATAGACTACTCGTTAATTCAAGCTATGCTATTAGGCAATATGCCGCGGGAGGTAAACCTTAAAGATGAGCTGAAAAAAGATAAAGACGTAATTACCGTAAGCCAAATGATGGATCAGTACTTGGTAGAAAACTACATCAACGCGAAGACTTTAAAATTAGAACGCGTTTTTATTGAAGAAATTCCTACCAAAAATACCCTCAATTTTGCTTATGGCGATTTTGAAAGATTAGAAAAAAATGTATTTCCATATTCAAGTGATATTGTACTTTCCTACAATAATGATACAGGTAACAACTCGCAAACAAAGATAAACATTGATCATAATAAAATAGCGTTACAAAATACAGCTTTATCTTTTCCGTTTGAAATACCAGATAAATACCATCGTAGATGATCAGGAAACTGCTTTTGACTTTATTTCTTTTTTCTTCTATTGCAAACGTTCAGGCCCAAAAAAGCAAAACGGACCTGGAAATGGAAAAGAAGCGCACCTTGCAGGAAATAAAGGAAGCGGAGAAAATATTGGCAGAAACAGAAGATGAAAAAGTAGTTAGCTTAGGTCAATTATTTGCACTGAAAAAACAAATAGAGGCTCGGGAAAGCCTCATTAAGTCTATTGATAGGGAAATCAATATGCTTAATATTGAAATTAAAGAGGTTCAATTACTCATATCATCCCTCGAAGAAGATTTGCAAAATCTCAAAAAGGAATATGCAATCATGGCATATGTTACCTACAAGGCTAATAAAGGATTTAATAAACTTTCCTTTATCTTTTCTGCCAATACATTTCATCAATTTTATATGCGCCTAAAATATATGGAGCAGTATAGCAAAGCTCGTAAAAGCCAGGTAGCAGAAATTGAAAAAGTAAAAGAAATGCTGGAGCAGCAGGTAGCTGTTATAGAAAGTAAGCAGGTGCAAAAGCAAAGCTTACGTGCTCAACAGCTTAAAGAAAACAAAAGCCTGCTGGTAGTAAAAGATAAGCAGGATCAAGTAGTATCAAAACTTACCCAAAAAGAAAATGAGCTACGCAGACAAGTAAAAAGTAAAAAAAGTGCTGTGGACAAGCTTGATGACTTGATTGCCACATTGGTAGAAAAAGAAATGAAACAAGCTGCCAGCGCAGCTACCACGGCCAAAGAGCGAACTGCTTTTAATTATGCCTCTACTTCATTTGCTGACAACCGGAACAAATTAATGTGGCCGGTTAGTAGTGGGTTTGTAAGTGGTAAATTTGGAGTTCATCCTCACCCGATACTTAAGGGTATTAATGAAAAAAATGACGGTATAGATATTCAAACCAACAAAAATGAAAACGTTTTTGCCGTATTTGATGGTAAAGTAACAAAAGTAGCGGTAGCTCCACCACCATTTTACAATTTAGTAATAGTACAGCATGGAGAATACTTTACAGTGTACGCAAAATTAAGTCAGGTAAAAGTGAAAACTGGTCAAACTATTAAAACCAATGATCATATAGGTAAAGTACATACCGACAAGAACGGCATTTCGGAAGTGCATTTTATGGTATGGAAAAATAGTCAAAAGTTAGACCCGGAAAAGTGGTTGGTACGTAAATAAATTATTTAAGAAGTGCCGCTTTTCATAAAAATTACTTAAATATGTGATCGGGTTTATTCTGTAGTAAAATATCGATAATTTATATTAAAAAATTAGATACGTAAGATTTTAAGCAATAAAAAATATTATTATGACAAATACTTTATTATTTTTCGGTGGTCTTGGAGGATGGGAAATCCTGTTGGTGATTTTGATCATTTTAATTTTCTTTGGAGCCAAAAGAATTCCTGAACTTGCAAAAGGTTTGGGTAAGGGGATAAGAGAATTTAAGGATGCCACCAGCGAACAACAGAAGAAGTCCGAAACGAAAGAAGAGATTGACGATTCTGAAACTGAGCAGAAAAAAGAAGAAAAAATATAATTTAATTCAAAGCATTTGAAGTCATTAGCAGCCATACAGTCAGCCATAAAATCTGGTGAAACTACTCTTGTGCAGGTAGTTGATTATTATTTAGATAATATTGAAAAGCAAAAAGATCTGAACGTTTTTTTAGAAGTGTTTGCTAATGATGCCAAAAGCAAAGCTGCTATTATTGATCAAAAAATAAAATCTGGGACAGCCGGTAAACTGGCCGGAATGGTAATTTCGATAAAAGACATTATCTGTTACCAAGATCATAAGGCTCAGGCAGGCAGTAAAATTTTAGAAGGTTTTACATCCCAAATTTCTTCTACCGCGGTAGAAAGGGCATTGCAGGAAGATGCAATCATTATTGGCAGAGCCAATTGTGATGAATTTGGAATGGGATCATCCAATGAAAACTCTGCATATGGTTCGGTTTTAAATGGCATAGGAGAAAATAGAGTGCCAGGTGGATCATCAGGGGGCTCTGCAGTATCTGTGCAAATGGATATGTGCCTGGCTTCTTTGGGTTCCGATACCGGAGGGTCTGTACGACAACCGGCTGCCTTTTGTGGCATAGTGGGTTTTAAGCCAACTTATTCACGCATTTCTCGCCATGGTCTTATTGCCTACGCATCATCTTTTGATACCATTGGCGTGTTAAGCAAAAATGTAGAAGATTGTGCTTCACTTATGGAGGTGATTTCAGGTAAAGATGATTTTGATAGTACGGTTTCACAAAAAGATGTGCCTGCTTATAGCAAATCATTGGTAAATTCTAAACAATATAAAATAGCCTACATTAAAGACACCCTGCAAAACCCAGGTCTTTCGGCCGATATTAAAGCAAACACCCTCAACAAAATTGAACAACTTAAATCTCAGGGGCACCTGGTAGAGCCAGTGGATTTTCCATTGATGAAATATGCATTACCTACTTATTATATACTCATTACGGCAGAGGCAAGTTCAAATTTAAGCCGGTTTGATGGCGTAAAATATGGTTATAGAAGTCCTAATGGACATAACCTTGAAACCATGTATAAAAAAACCCGGTCAGAAGGTTTTGGTGAAGAGGTAAAAAGAAGAATTATGCTGGGAACATTCGTTTTGAGTGCCAGTTATTATGATGCATACTATACTAAAGCGCAAAAAGTGCGCCGGTTAATAAAAAATAAACTAGAAGAGCTACTTACTCAGTATGATTTTGTAGTGATGCCAACAACACCTACAACAGCATTCAAAATGGGTGAAAGAAGTAATAATCCTTTGGAAATGTACTTGGCTGACTTATTTACGGTTCAGGCTTCAGTTGCCGGTCTTCCGGCAATTTCTATTCCTAATGGTAAGGATAGTAGTGGCTTACCTGTCGGTTTGCAAGTAATGGGTAACTTCTTCAGCGAAGAAAACCTGTTTTCTTTCTCAAAACAATTAATGGATAACTAATAAGTTAAGATATGAGGCGCGTGATAATATTCTTCGTGTTATTTACCGGCTTTTCTGTAAGCAAAGCTCAGGAAGTAAAAATAGCAGTAAATGATAGTTCAATATACCAATATGAATTTATTCCGGATGTGCCATATGACACCATAGCTAATCGGCTTTCCAGGATTGAAGATGAAATGCCCCTCCATCTAAATGAAATAGTAAGGGCATTTATAGATTATTTTTCTATCAGAAACAGGGATTATACCCGCATGATATTGCGCCGTAAAGATATTTATTTTCCAATTTTTGAGAAAAAATTAGCAGCTTATGGTTTGCCTGATGAGCTTAAGTATTTAAGTATTATAGAGTCGGGCTTAAATACCAGTGCAGAGTCCAGGGTAGGAGCAGTAGGTCTGTGGCAGTTCATGCCCTATACAGGTAAAATATTTGATTTGAAGCAGAACTACTACTTCGATGAAAGAATGGATCCTGAAAAAGCTACCGAAGCGGCATGTAGGTATTTAAAGCAGCTTTACACGATATTTGGCGATTGGGAATTAGCCTTGGCATCTTACAATGCTGGTCCGGGAAATGTGAGAAAAGCAATACGAAGATCTGGTAAAAATACCTTCTGGGGAGCCTATCATAGTTTGCCCAGAGAAACACGCAGTTATTTGCCTCAATTTGTTGCTATCATTTATGTTTTAAATTATGCCGAAGAACATAACATTTTTCTGGAAGAAGAAAAAGATTACCTTTTGGCTTACGACACCATTTTAGTCGATGGGTATTCTCATATTCCTACATTAGCCAATATGCTCAATGTTTGCTATGAAGACCTGCAGGATTTAAATCCTGAAGTACAAAAGAATATATTGCCTTCCTACAGTAAAAAGTACCCGGTTCGCATTCCTTACGATAAAAAGGAATTTTTTGTTAGTCATCGTACCGAAATATTAGATTCTATTGGAAAGACAGATAAAATAAAAGTAGAAACTTTTGCTAAAGCGGATCCGGCAAATATAGCAGGGAAAGATAAAGTTATTTATAGAGTTAGATCTGGCGACGTATTAGGAAAAATAGCGGAGACTTATAAGGTAAGGGTTTCCGACATTAGAAGTTGGAATAATTTGCGATCTAATATTATCAGGATAGGTCAAAATCTTACCATATATGCCGAACCTGATAAGGCCCCATCATCTTCAGCTGTAGCCAAAGAGAACAAAACAGTGCCCTTGCCTAGCAATAAAGTATACATAGTGCAACCAGGTGATACCTTGTGGCATATTTCAAAAAAGTATGATGGATTAAGTATCGAAAAAATTAAAGAGCTTAATAACCTGAAAGACAGCAAGATAAAACCGGGAATGAAATTGGTTATTGGTTAAGTTAGGCATAATTATTGATTTTTACTGTCATATTTATTCTCAAAATATTGTGGCTTTTAAGTTAGTCAAGCATTATTGCTTTATTTGAGGCTTCAATTAAAAATTGATAACTTTAACCAAAAATTAACCAATGAAAAAACAATCCTATTTTCTAATAATTTTATTGCTAATTATATCTGTTCTTGCATCATGTTCGTCCAATTCAGAAAATAATAGCAGTAGCAGTAATTTGCCAGCAGCCAAAGGCGCGGAAAGTGAAATATATATTGTTATGGATTCTGCTCATTGGAATAGTGAATTAGGAGACGCGATAAAAGAGACATTTGCTATGGCCATTCCTGGTTTGCCTCGTGATGAACCTTTGTTTTCTATAAAATATGTAAATCCTCTGCAATTTACTGGGTTTTTAAAGCAAGCTACCAATCTTTTGTTTGTAACCACCTTGGAAAACAATAGTCGGCAGGGTCAGCGAATGAAGAGTTTTTTTACTCAAGAATCTCTGCAAATGATTCAAGATAAGCCAGATATGTACCGGTTTATATTGAAAGATCAATATGCCAGAGGGCAAATGGTGCTGCATCTTTTTGGTCAATCACCATCGCAGGTGATAAATAAGATCACTGAAAATAGAGAAAATTTGCAGCAAGTATTTCTAAAACCGGAAATTAAACGACTCACAAAAAAAATATATAGTGGGGTGGAAGAAACAGGTTTGATGAAGACTTTACTGCAAAAGTATGATTTTTACCTTAAAATTCCTGCTAATTACAAGCTTGCAAAGGAAAGAGATAACTTTCTTTGGATTAGGCATTACAATCACGATATTGACAAAAACTTATTAATTTATCACCAGGAATATGATGATGAATCGGTATTCGAAGATCAAAATATATTTGAATTGCGGGAAAAAATATCTCAACAATATCTGCGCGATATTGAAGATACCAGCATCTATATGGTTACGGAAACTTTAGTACCTATTACCACGAAAAAAATAAATTTTGATGGAAAATATGCTGTTGAAACACGTGGATTGTGGAAGTTAAGTGATATATCTATGGGAGGCCCTTTTCTTAGTTACCTTTTTGTAGATGAAAAAAGAAATAGACTCTATTATATAGAAGGTTATGTGGCCAGTCCGGGTAAAACAAAAAGACTAACCATGCGAGAGCTGGAAATAATACTCAATACCTTTAAAACCAGAGAAGAATACGAGGAAATAAAGAAAAATTCCTGACATTCAATTGGTTCGAGTTTAAAAAAATATGCCAGTGCTTAAAAAATTTAAGGCTGGCTTTTTTATTTTATAATAATATTTCATCAGTTTTACCTGCTCAATTAGATAATCAACCAGCGTTTATTCGTTATACTTGACCACTAACCAAATAAACCTATATGTATGCTTACATAGAGGGCAAAATAGCCCTAAAAGAAGCTGCACATGTTGTAATTGATGTGCAGGGAGTAGGATATGATATTAAAATATCGCTCAATACATTTTCCGCAGTAAAATCAGTAAATCGTTGCCGCCTTTATACTTACCTTCATGTAAAAGAAGATGCCCATACTCTTTATGGCTTTTCCACTTTTGATGAAAAAGAGCTTTTTCTTTACTTAATTTCGATTAGTGGAGTAGGGCCAGGTACTGCTTTAATGGTTTTATCTTCCCTGCCTGCCGATGAGTTAAAGGATGCGATCACAAGTGAAAATGTAAAAGCCATTCAGTCGGTCAAGGGAATTGGTGCTAAAACCGCTCAGCGGATTATTTTAGAACTTAAAGATAAAATATTGAAAGCTGGCTATGAAGCCAAAATAGATATTTTCTCAGGGCAGGCATATAATACTATACAGGAGGAAGCGTTATCTGCTTTGATTACTTTGGGAATTAACAAAGTAGCAGCCGAGAAGACTGTAAATGCTATCCTAAAGAAGTCTGGTTCAGACATCACTTTAGAAGAAGTAATAAAACAAGCATTGAAATCATCCTAATAATCGCTAACGATCATTAACAATTGACAGTTGTTACTAAATAAAATTTATAATAGCTATATATTGATAATCAGTTTATTGCTGATTTGTTTTGGCCTGTCCTCAGGTTCAAGTAATAAAAGCTATGCTGCTTCCTTTGTTTTTCAGTTGCCCGACACCACCACGACCAATGAAGACACTATAAAAACAACTCAGGATAGCCTATATCAAGGACCTTACGAATCCTCAAAAAAGCCGACTTATCAGCCTTCTGATCGGTATGGTGATCCTTTTTCTAATTATCAAAGTCCTTCTCCTCTTTTGCTGAGCGATCCATCCTCTTTTCAACTGCAAACTGAAATAGATACCGGTATGAATTATACCATCTATGAAACCATAGGGGAGGATTTAGATTACCGGCCCACCACCGAAATGTCTTTTGAAGAATTTTCGGAACTGCAAGAGAGAAGAATGCTTAAGGATTACTGGAAGTCAAAATCTGCCGGCTTGGATGGCGAAAGTGCTGTAAGTGGTCGCAGGCTTATACCTCCCATTTATGTGAGTCCGCTTTTCGATCGGATATTTGGAGGGAGTTATGTTGATATTCAACCTACCGGATTTGTAACACTTGATTTTGGCGGCCGCTGGCAACGAATTGAAAATCCTTCTATTCCTATAAGGCAGCAGCGAAACGGTGGCTTTGAATTTGATCAGCAGATTAGCATGAACGTGGTAGGTAAAATTGGAGAGAAACTCGCCATCACAGCTAATTTTGACAATAATAATTCTTTTGATTTTGAAAATGACTTAAGAGTTGAGTACACTGGATACGAAGAAGAAATTATTAAGAAAATAGAGATAGGCAATGTGAGTTTGCCAATTAGTAATAGCTTAATGACGGGAGCACAAAGCCTGTTTGGAGTAAAAACACAGTTGCAATTTGGCAAATTGTTTGTAACTGCGGTAGCTTCTACCCAGCGCGGCAAAAGTGATGTGATAGAAGTAGAAGCAGGTTCGCAAGGGAAAGAATTTAACATACGAGCAAGTGAATACGATGAAAATAGGCATTTTTTTCTCGGTCATTTTTTCAAAGAAAATTTTGATATCAATGGCTGGTTAAGAAATATTCCACAGGTTACTTCTGGTGTTAATATCACACGATTGGAGGTGTATGTGCTCAATAGAAATAACAATACTGAAACGCTACGCAATATCGTGGCTTTTATGGATCTTGCAGAGGATCAGCAAGATATTTATTTACAAAGCAACCCTAGCGTCATCCCTGCTCAATCTACATTCCCTGCTTCTAATGATGCTAATTCACTTTTCGGAAATTTAAGAAATAACTCTTCGGTAAGAAACATTGACAACCTGGATCAGGTGTTGCAAAATGATTTCAATATGGAGAAAGGCCGCGATTATGAAATCGTGAGTCCGGCGCGTAAATTGGATCCTAAAGAATACACCTTCAATGCTCAATTGGGCTACCTTTCTCTTTTTCGTAAGCTGCAAAACGATGAAGTATTGGCAGTTTCTTATGAATATACCTACAATGGAAAGCGGTATGTAGTAGGTGAGCTTCAAGATGAATATGGTTCCAGACCTGAAAATGAGGTTATTTACATGAAAATGTTGAGACCTCAAAAAATTAATATCGATGTGCCTACCTGGGATCTGATGATGAAAAATGTGTATAACTTAAATGCCAGCCAAATAGCGCGGGAAGGTTTTGAGTTGAGAGTTCAATATCGGGATGATAATACAGGTATCGACAACCCTAGCTTGCACGAAGGTGCAATAAAAAATATTCCCCTAATTGAAGTAATGGGGCTGGACAGGCTTAATCAAAACCTTGATTTTCAACCGGATGGTAATTTTGATTTTCTAGAAGGTGTAACTATTCTTCCGGAAAATGGACAAATAATATTTCCGGTTAAAGAGCCTTTTGGCAAACATTTACGCTCCCAGTTTGCGCCGGGCGAAGATTTTTTAATTCAAAAATACGTTTACGACACCTTGTATAACACTACTCAGGCAGACGCAGAACTATTTACTACTCAAAATAAGTTTTTTATAGTTGGAAGGTACCAGGCAGGGTCATCAAGAGATATTGCTTTGCCGGGCATTAATATAGCTGAAAATTCGGTAAGGGTCTTTGCTGGTAGTTTACCTTTAAATGAAGGTATAGATTATCGGGTTGATTATACACTGGGAAGGGTAAGTATTATTAATGAAGGTATTCTCAATTCCGGTAAAAAAATTAGAATAGAATATGAAAAAGCAGATCTATTTAATTTTCAGACCAGGAGTTTAATCGGTTCCAGGTTAGATTATCGATTTAATGATAATTTTAATATTGGTGCCACGGCCCTGTATGTAAACGAGCGGCCTTTGGTTTCCAGAATTAACATAGGTGACGAGCCTACCCGTAACTTCAAATATGGTTTTGATGTGAATTACCGTGGAGATGCTCGCTTTCTTACCAAAATGATTGATGCGTTGCCTTTGGTTTCTACCAAAGAGAAAAGCACCATCAGTTTCAATGCAGAATTTGCCCAGCTCAAACCCGGCACATCTAATCAGGTAAAGGGTGCAAGCACGTCTTATATTGATGATTTTGAAGCAGCCGTAATCCCGTTCAATTTGGGCAATGGTATTCAAAGTTGGAAATTGGCAGCAACGCCTCAGTCCGATGATGGAAAATATTATATTGGAAGCTATCAGCCTAATGACCTGAGCTTAGGTTATAAACGAGCTAAATTGGCTTGGTACACAATCGATAATATATTTTATGTGCAAAATGCCGTAAATAGAGCAAGACCAGATAATATTAATGACGATGATCGTTCGTATTTGTCGGTAATGGGTTTTACTCCTTTTGATATTTTTAGAGGAAGAGATCAGGAAGTATTGGTAACAAATGAACCTACTTTCGACCTGGCTTTTTATCCCCACGAGCGAGGCCAATACAATTACAATCCTGACCTTGATTTTAGTTCTTACAGTATACCAACTTTAAAAAATCCGGAAGAAAACTGGGGCGGTATTACCCGGGCTATTACTTCTGATGTAGATTTTGATAAAAACAATATTGAGTTTATCGAATTTTGGATGCTCGATCCTTTTTTATCATCAGAGTTTGGTAAAGTAAGAGATGGACTTATCAATGATAATAATACCACCGGTGGAGAATTAATATTTCATTTAGGTAGTATATCTGAAGACGTAGTAAAAGATGGAAGGCATGGATTTGAAAATGGCTTGCCAACCGAAGAACCACCTGACCCTACCCAATTTAAAGAAACCTCGTGGGGGAGAGTAACCACCCAACAATTTTTGACCGAAGGCTTTGACTTAAACAATCGTGAAAAGCAAGATGTAGGATTGGATGGCTTTAACAACGAGGACGAAAAAACCTACAATGAATACCCGGAAGCAGTGAGGGCACTGGACGATCCCTCTGCCGATGATTTTCAATATTATTTAGGTGAAGAACTTGATAACCAGGATGTTAAAATATTACAACGATATAAAAATTTTAACGGGCATGATGGAAACTCACCATCATCATCGGGCAACGAAAGATTTACACCCTCGGGAAGCGTATTGCCCGACAATGAAGATCTCAACCGCGACAATACCATTAGTGATTTGGAAGAATATTATGAATATCGCCTTAACATTAAGCCGGGTGAGCTGGAAGTAGGAAAAAATCATATTGTAGACCGGGTAAGTGTGCCGGATAAAAATGGTGATGGGTTTGATGAAAACTGGTACTTATTCCGGGTGCCTATCAGAAAGCCAGACCGGGTGCAGGGTGATATTTCCGGCTTTAAATCTATCCGGTATATACGAACTATTCTTACCGGCTATGAAAAACCAATTGTTTTAAGGTTTGCAAAATTTCAATTGTTGGGTACACAATGGAGAAAATATTTGGAAGACCTAGGTGATGGTGGCCTGGCTCCTATTCCGGAAATTAATCAGGATGATTTCGCTGTTTCAGTGGTAAATTTTGAAGAAAATGGCCCCAACTCTGGTAGGGAAGGCCGTGAATATATTTATAATTATCCCCCAGGAATTAATCCTGACCGGGATATTACCTCCCCGATTGTAAATGTGCAAAATGAACAATCGATGCAACTTTGCGTGGAGGATCTGCCAGATGCAGAAAGTAGGGCTATATTTAAAAATATATCGCTTGATCTGGTTAATTATGGTAGGCTTAAAATGTTTTTACACGCCCATAGTGATAATGCAAATGATGGACAGGTAAGTGCATTTATCAGATTGGGTACCGATTTTACTGAAAATTATTACGAAATAGAATTGCCTTTGGTAATGACACCCCCGGGTCAAACTACTAACGCGGAGGAAATATGGCCAGAACAAAATGAAATTGATTTGCCATTGGAGGCGCTTCATACCCTTAAATCAAGAAGAAACCGGGTAACCGGACGATATAGTGACAATAATACGGAAGGCCTTGAGCTACCTTTCATAGAACAACAAGGCAAATACACCCTGAAAGTAGAGGGTAATCCTGATCTGAGTGCAGTTGAAACCATCATGATCGGTATTCGAAATCCTCATTCAGAGCAAGATGATCAACTTCCAAAATCAGTATGTATTTGGGCCAATGAGTTGAGAGTTGCTGATTTTGATAATTTTCCGGGGTACGCGGCCAACGCCCGCTTAAATGCACAATTAGCCGATTTTGCTAACATATCTACCTCTATGCGCTACTCCACGGTGGGTTTTGGGGGCGTGCAGCAAAGGATAGCTGAAAGAAGCAGAGAAGAAATACAAGAATTTGATATAGCTGCAAATGTAACATTGGATAAATTATTGCCCGAAAGTTTCGGGTTAAAGATTCCCATGTACATGAGCTACGAAACAGGTAGAATTATACCACAATTTGATCCACGAGATCCTGACATTCCCCTTGAAGCCGCGCTCGCAGGCTTTGCACCGGGCGAAGAAAGAAATAATTACAGAAGTATTGTAGAAGACAGGGTGACGCGTCGTAGCATTAATTTTACAAATGTGCGAAAAGTAAAAACCAAAGAAGATGCTAAAAGCAGAATTTTTGACATAGAAAACTTTGCCTTCTCTTATGCATACAGCGATATGGTAGAAACGGGCTTTTACCGGGCCAACTATCTTTTTAAATCATATCGTGGCAACATAACTTATAACTACAGTCCTGAACCGGTAGTGTTAGAGCCTTTTAAAAATATGGGCCTTTTTAAATCACCATGGTTGGCATTGATAAAAGATTTCAATCTGTCTTTATTGCCCAGCACTATAAATGTAAGAGCAGATATCGATCGTAGGTTTGTCAAAACTCAATTGAGAAACAGAGATTTAACTACTGATGGCATTGCACCCAATTATGAAAAGTTTTTCACCTTTAATCGTTCTTATAACATACGTTGGAATTTGACCAAAAATCTTAATCTGGATTACGTGGCCAGGGCCAATGCTATCATTGACGAGCCGGAGGGCGATATTAATGAAGAATGGAAAAGAGATTCAATATGGAATAATATAAAAAGATTGGGTCGTATGAAAAACTATAATCAAACGATAAATGCTAATTATCGCATTCCATTTGATAAAATTCCTATTACTGACTGGGTAAGTGGTGATGCTCAATATTCGGTAGGTTATACCTGGACAGCGGGTACACTTAATCAGACAGACAGCGCGGGCAACTTTTTTGGGCATACAATTCAAAATAATCGTGAACGAGGCTTTAGCGGTAAGTTGGACTTCGTTAAATTATACAACAAAATAGGTTTCCTGAAGGAAATTAACCGACCTGCTCGTAGACGACCCACTCGAAGACCACCACAGCGAAGATCAGAGGCGGATACAGTTGAGCAAAAGCCTGATTTGAAATTCCTTAAAGGTACTTTGCGTACGCTAATGGCCCTTAGGTCAGTTAATATAACTTATGGCAGGCGAGAAGGCACCATATTACCAGGATTTGTACAAGAGCCAAATTTATTTGGATTAGACAGTGGCTTCAATGCACCTGGATGGGCTTTTATTTTGGGTGATCAAAGTCCTGATATTAAACGTATGGCAGCTAATAACAATTGGCTCACTGCTTCCAGCTTTTTAACTTCTCCATTCACGCAAATTAGTAGTGTGGATTTAAATATTAGAGGTACCATTGAGCCATTTAAAGATATGCGAATTCAGCTCGACCTCAAGAAGACAAAATCAGAAACCTATCAGGAAATATTTCGCTTCGACCCAAATGCTTCGTCAGACACGCTTAATGGCTATCGATCATTGACACCATCGCGTACAGGTAGTTATATGATTTCATTTTTGCCTATACGTACAGCATTTTTAGGGTCAGGTCCTGACAACCAGTCATTGGCATTTGAGCAATTCAATAACTACAGAGCCATTATTAAATCAAGACTGGACGCGGTAAATCCAAATGGCGAGTACGATAGCAAGTCACAGGACGTACTCATTCCCGCTTTTTTGGCAGCTTATGCAGGTACTGATCCACAAAGCGTTAAATTAACGCCATTTCCAAAAATACCTTTACCCAATTGGAGAATAGATTATAAAGGATTAAGCAATATTCCAGGTTTAAAAGATGCATTCAGTTCTATAAATCTTACCCATAGCTATTCGTCTACTTTCAGTATCAATGGATTTACCAGCTCGTTAGATTATACTAATGTAAACCAACTAGAGCTGAATAATAATCTTGAAAATTATCCATTTGCATCGAAAGTTAATGAGGATAGTGAGCTTATTCCCCTTTACATAATGAATCAGGTAGTAATTTCGGAGCGCTTTTCTCCATTGATCGGATTAAACTTCACTACTAAAAGCCGGATTAATGCCAGAATTGAATACCGAAAGGAAAGGAATGTGGCCCTTAATATGATGAACAGTCAGGTTACCGAGTTGAGTAATAATGATCTGGCCTTTTCTTTTGGCTTTACCAAAGCAGGTATGAAACTTCCTTTTAAATCGCGTGGCGAGACAATAGTACTGGACAATGACTTGAAAATGCAAGTGGATTTTACCATTAGGGATACACGTACAGTGCAGCGCAAGATCATTGAATCAGATACTGTAGCAGTGCCTTACACCGATAATATAATTACCAGTGGCAATTTAAACATAGTTTTCAGACCCACGGTGAGCTATGTATTAAATGAAAGGCTCAACCTTACCTTTTATATCGAGAGAAATATTAACGAGCCGCGTATCACTAATTCTTTTGCCCGACGTACGTCAGCATTTGGTGTACAAGTTCGTTTCAGTCTGGCTCAATAATTCATCTTTTAATTGTGTTGTATTAGCTTGTAGAAATTTCTTAATTTTGAAAACACAATTAAATTTAGCTTTATGACCTATCCTGATAAATTGAAATACACTAAAGACCACGAATGGGTAAAACTAGGATCGGAAACCATGGATGATGGCAGAAAAATAGCCATTGTTGGTGTTACTGATTTTGCTCAAAAAGAATTGGGAGATATTGTATATGTCGAAATCGAAACAGAAGGTGAATCCCTGGATAAGGGGGAAATATTCGGCACTGTAGAGGCAGTAAAAACTGTTTCTGATTTGTTTATGCCTGTCTCAGGTGAGATAATTGAGAAAAATGAATCATTAGAAGATAGCCCGGAAAATGTAAATAGTGATCCTTATGAAAATGGATGGATGATAAAAATTGCACTTTCTGACGATAGCGAATTAGAAGAGCTAATGGATGCTTCGGCTTATCAGGAATCAATTGGATAATATCCTCATGGAACATTTTATAAGCCAGCTATGTTCTTAAAATATATTACGCCAGCTCTATTTTGGATAATTTTAATGACATTTTTATTTCTGATACCTGGCGATGCATTACCCGATGCTACAAATTGGGATTTTTTGATGCTGGATAAATTAGTTCATTTCGGCTTATTTGCTGTACTTGTTTTTTTGTTGATTTGGGGCTTTGCTAAGCAAAAAAAATACAATCATTTGCGTAAGCAACCATTTCAAATCTCGTTGTTTATTGGTTTTATGTATGCAATAACTTCAGAATTTCTGCAGCAATTGTCCATTAGTAGAGCTTTTGAATGGCAAGACATGGCAGCAAATATTTTGGGATGCATTGGTGGATCACTAGCATTTTACGGATTAAATAAATTTAATTCTAAGTGATGTAAGAAAATAAAATTAAAATATATTAGTTTTGTAATTGTAGCACTTAAAAAAATATTAATATGGAGACAAAAAAATCACCCAAAGCGGACTTAACGAAAAAGACTGGCTTGTTTTTTAATATAGGCCTGGTGATTACACTTGCTTTAGTAATCGCTGCTTTTGAGTTTCCCATTTACGACCAAAGTACTGTAGACTTAAAAAATGCTATTGATGATAACTTTGAAGATATCATGGAAATTCCTCCTACAGAACAACCACCTCCTCCTCCACCAAAAATTGTGCAACCTGAAATTGTAGAGGTGCCTGATGAAGAGGAAATTGAAGATGAAATAGAAATTGATCTTGACGTGGAGGTAACTGAGGAAACAGTAATAGAAGAAATTGTATTTGAGGAAGAGCCACAAGAAGAGGTTTCAGAAGAAATTTTTACCATTGTGGAAGACCAACCAACACCTAAAGGTGGCATGCAGGCATTCTATCAATATGTACAGAAAAATCTTAAGTATCCTGCACAAGCCAGAAGAATGGGTATCGAAGGAAAAGTATTTGTGCAGTTTGTTGTTGATAAAGACGGCAATATAAATGATGTGAAAGCAGTAAAGGGTATTGGCGCCGGATGTGACGAAGAAGCTGTGCGAGTATTGAAGCTAGCCCCTCGATGGAATCCAGGTAAGCAGCGAGGCCGTGCGGTAAAAGTTCGAATGATTTTGCCAATCACCTTCAGGTTAGGATAATAAAAACTTAATAATATAAAAAAGCCTTTGCTATAAGTTTAGTAAAGGCTTTTTTTATGTGGTTCTATATAGTTTATTTATACAACAAAAAAATTTTTACAGGAGGTTGGCAACGATATAAACAAGCTTTTTTAACTTATTCCTAAAAAGAACATGTAAAAACGTTTGAATTTAAAACAAATATTCTACCAATACTGCTACCAAAGCACCGATAATACTTATAATGGTGCGGCGTAAATTGAAATGATGGTCTGGGCTGGATTCAAATAAAATGGTAGTGGAAATTTTAAGAAAATTACCACTAACAAAAGCAAAAATTGCTACCATCCAATAATCACTTATCAATTGTGCTTTACTAAAAATATCTCCTAAGATAACTCCGATAGGAGAAGCTATTGAAAAAATAAATAATAATAGCAGGCTCAAATTGCGGTTGGTGTTGGAAGCTAGCAAAACAGACATTAAAGCAAAAGCAGCAGGCACTTTATGAAAAATAATGCCAAACAACAAGCCCCCGGCGTGGTGATGCTCGTGAATAGTGGTGGGATGTGCCAGCAAAGAACCTTCCATAATCGAATGAATTGCTAGTCCCGCGATTAATACAAAACCCGAAGTGCTGTGTTTACGATTACTTTTTCCAGGTAACTCATGAATATGGCCGTGCTCGATACCACTGGTAAAAAGCTCAAGAAAAAATTGAAAGAAAAACCCGACCAGTAAAAATAATCCTACCTGGCTATGCGGCATTGATCCCAGAAAAAGTTCAGGGATAATGTGTAAGATGGTAATAGCAAAAAGGTAAGATCCGGCAAATACCAGCGCTAATTTAAAGTAAGATTCCTTGATTTTTGGAATCAGAAAAACTGCCATACCGCCAAGAAAAGCGGTTATGAATAAAATTAATGCATTGGTTATCATTTAATTATTTTTTTGCAGCAAGAAAATCATTCTCTCCGACCTTTCTGCAATATATGGGGCCAGATCATAATTACCAAAAGTTTGTAACAACTTCAATTCTGCTTTTTGAAAATATCTTAAAAACTCCGAGCGACGTATTGCTTTCACTTTTTCCTGAAAATGATAAGTCTTATCATCTGCATCAAATCTTATATCTTTAATAATATAGCCATCGGCACTATAAAACCTGTTGATACGAAAATATATGCCACCAATATTTTTTTCGTCACACGGCACCAGATTATGGATAACCGTATAAGGGTTTAGAAAATCGATCAATAACTTACCACCTGGTTTCAAAGCTTTTGCCGCTGCGCATACTACTTCTTCATTTTCCTTTTCCGTATCAAAATAACCAAAGCTGGTAAACATGTTCAAAATATAATCAAATGACTGGCTACCAAATTTTTGGCGCATATCGTGAACGAAAAAATGCAATCTGTCATTTTCAAAACTTTTAGCAAATTCAATGTTCTGCACTGACAAATCCAGCCCGGTAACTTTGAATCCTTTTTTGTTGAGATAAATGGAATGCCTGCCTTTACCACAAGCAAGATCCAGAATTTCATCATCCGTGTCAAATTCCAGGTACTTGATTAAAGCATCAATAAAACCTTGAGCTTCTTCATGGTCCCTATGTTTGTATAAAATATGATAATATGGAGAATCAAACCATTCGCCAAACCATTCTTTTGTAGAAGTCTGCATGAATGTGATGTTGTTTAAACTATTTTGAGTGTGCAAATTTATTTTTTTTGAGGCATTTTTTACCGGGCTATATACTTTAACCTCATTTAATATATGATTCAATACCTGATGTATAAAAAGTTTTTAGGCTATCTTGTTTATCCTTAAAGATCAAATAAGCATCCATACCTATATTTTCTGATAAGATTTGCTTTGCCTTGGCCAAACCCACTACCATAAAAGCGGTGGCATAAGCATCAGCTTCCATACACCCATCAGCAAACACTGAGGCGCTAATTATTTCTTTTTGGATGGGAAAACCAGTAAATGGGCTAATGGTATGAGCATATGTTCTGCCTTCTTCTTTATAATAATTGCGATAGTTACCTGAAGTAGCCACAGCCCTATTTTTTATGCTAATTTTTGCTTTAAGGTATTCCTCTATACCTTTTGCTTCCGGGTTGTCAATGCCAATTAGCCAATATTGGCCCCGTTCATTTTTGCCTTTACAATACAGCTCTCCTCCAATCTCTACCATTAGATTATTTATATTATGGCTGATTAAATAATTAGCTACCACATCTACACCATAACCTTTGGCTATTGCACTAAAATCTAGTTGCACATTGGGTTGGGTTTTATAAACCTTTGTAGAGTCAAAAAGGACTTTGTCGAAACCTACCAGGTTAAGCAGAGAATCAACCTCCAGACTATCTACCTGAGATCGTTTAGCCGGACCAAAGCCCCATAAATTTACTAATGGCATGATGGTTGGATCAAATGCACCTGCAGTCACTTCCCATATTTCCTTACTTTTTTGCAACACGGGTAAAAAGTAAGGAAGGTTCAGGTTTAATGTATCTGAATTATTAAATATTGATATTTCAGATGCCTGTTCATAAGTGGAAAGCGACTGGTTAAAAACTTTTAATAAGCTATCCACTTCAGTTTTATAATCTCGTTTTTGCGTATCAAGATACTTTATGGAATATATTGTACCCATTGTTTCTCCGGTAAAGCTTACCAAATTATCCGGATTATAAATTTTGTCATTGCTATTGCCATTCATATATAAATATCCAATGAACAGTATTAAAACTAAGGCACTGGCAATGATGGCATTTTTCTTTTTTGCTTCCATGTACAACTTTGTAAGTGAGTTAACTAATTAAGCATTGTAGTAATTTGGATATATAAAAATAGCTGAATGCTTCCATTCAGCTATTGGTTATTTTATTCCTCATCCATAAAAGAATACCGAAAATCAGTAGGGGGCACAAAGTTTTCTTTAATAGTACGAGGTGATACCCATCGCAACAAATTCACCATAGATCCAGCTTTATCGTTTGTACCCGATGCCCTGGCACCTCCAAAAGGTTGCTGACCTACTACGGCCCCTGTTGGTTTATCATTAATATAAAAATTGCCAGCAGAGTTTCTAAGCTTATCAGTTGCTAAGGCAATAGCACCCCTGTCGCTGCTAAACACAGCCCCTGTAAGCGCATAAGGAGATGTAGAATCTACCAACTCAAGTGCTTCTTCGTATCTATCTTCATGGTATACATAAATGGTAAGCACCGGCCCAAAAATTTCCTCACACATGCTGGTGTACATAGGGTCTTCAGTAACCAATATTGTAGGTTCAATGAAATATCCTTTTGCTTTGTCGTAGTGACCTCCTGCTAATATCTCTACCATATTGCTACTTTTAGCATTATCAATATAAGAAGTTATTTTATCAAATGCTTTTTCATCTATTACAGCATTGAAAAAGTTGGTGAAATCTTCCGGAGGGCCCATCTTAATTTTTGCTATTTCTACAGTTAGTAAATCTTTTACTTCATTCCATAGATTAGATGGTATGTAGCACCGAGAAATTGCCGAGCATTTTTGACCTTGAAACTCGAAAGACCCCCTTATTAATGCAGCAACTAATGATTTTACTTTTGCTGACTTATGAGCTATCACGAAATCTTTACCACCTGTTTCTCCTACTATTCGAGGGTAGCTCTTATACCTGGATATATTATTGCCAATGGTTTTCCAAATTGTTTGAAATACGTTGGTGCTCCCGGTAAAGTGAATACCGGCAAAATCAGGATGATTAAAAATCACATCACCGGCAGTAGGTCCATCGGTATAAATTAAATTGATTACACCATCAGGCAAGCCTGCTTCTTTAAGCACTTCCATAAATAAGCTGGCAGAGTATATTTGAGAATTGGCAGGTTTCCACACCACAGTATTTCCCATCATAGCGGGTGCGGTAGGCAGGTTGCCGCTTATAGCCGTAAAATTGAATGGAGTAAGTGCAAATACAAATCCTTCTAAAGGTCTATGCTCCAATCGATTCCAAATTCCTTTACTTGAATTGGGCTGTTGCGCGTAAATTTCAGCCATGTATTGCACGTTAAATCTTAAAAAGTCAATTAATTCACAAGCAGCGTCAATTTCTGCCTGGTAAGCACTTTTTGATTGACAGAGCATGGTAGCTGCATTTATTTTTGATCGGTAAGGGCCCGAAAGGAGATCGGCGGCTTTTAAAAATATGGAGGCTCTATGTTCCCAACTCATTTTTTCCCACTGCTCTTTAGCACCCATTGCTGCATCTATAGCATGTTGCACATTATCTGCAGCACCTTTGTGATAATATCCAAGGGTGTGGGCAATGTCGTGAGGTGGGTGAATTGATACCTTTTCTTCTGTACGCACTTCATCGCCACCTATATACATAGGTATATCTTTTTCTACTGACCTGTACTCATCAAGTGCTTTCTTAAGTGATGCTTTTTCCGGTGTACCGGGAGCATAGGTTTTTACAGGTTCGTTATTTACTGTAGGAACATTAAAAAAACCTTTTATCATAATTCTTTATTTTAAGTGATAAATCAATACATTTCTTAATCAAACCCCAAATTTAAAAGTTTGCTTACTATTCTCAGGTAGTTTTTAAAATAAATATAGGCTGGAATATATCTTTGGGTTTGTTGATGTGTACTTTAAATTGTGAAAAACAGCCGGTGAACTACTTATAATAATTGCTTTAGCTCACTTAGGCAATTAACTTCATAAGTTACTTCTTCGTTATGCGAAAGATTGTACGGGTTATAAAAAATTTGATCAATTCCGGCATTCCTGGCTCCTTCAATATCAGTAGACAGATTGTCGCCGATCATTATACACTCATGATCATCGGCATCTACTACTTTTAGCGCGTGATCAAATATTTGCTTGTGTGGCTTTTGATAACCACAACTATCTGCTGTGATTATTTCATGAAAAAAATCTGCTAGCCTTGAGCTATCAATTTTAACAAGCTGTACATCGTTAAACCCGTTAGTAATTACATGTAATTCATACTTTTTCTTTAAATAATTTAAAATATCATGAGCAAACGGCATCACGTGGGACTTGCTAGGGCATTGAGCTAAATATAATTCACCCAGTTCGGCCGGAAGCAAATCTGGCGAAATCTTTAAATGTTCACTGATTATTTTGAATCGCTCTCCTCTTATATACCTTTTATCTACCTTACCATTGTCAAATGCGGCCCATAATTGCCGGTTTACTTTATGAAAGGCTTGCAAAAATTGTTCGAGGGTAAATAGCTTTAGTTGTTGAAGATTAAAATGATTAAATAAATGCTGCAAAGTTTCAGAGGCATTTTTTTCAAAATCCCATAGCGTGTGATCAAGATCGAAAAATATATGTTTATATTGATTTTGCGGCATAAATTATTAATTTGAAAAATAGGTAAACGCTTGGTATGGGTATGATGTTTTTCTATTTGCTCAAAAGATTATGATCTGCTTGATATAAAGCTAGTTCGCGGTTATTATATAATATTTTGGCGGTTTCATGGTCTTTAATAAGTGTTTGGTCTTTATTTAAAAATTTAAAAATCTGGCTAACAATATCGTCTACTTCATCTACAATATAATAAAATACATAATTGTTGAACCGCTTTTGAGCTACTATGCGAGAGTTTTTTAGATAATTAATATGCCGGGATGTTTTTGACTGGGTAAAATCGAGTATTAAAACCAAGTCAGCAATACACAATTGCTTATTTTGATAAAGTAAATATAAAATGCGCACCCTCGACTCATCCGAAAATGCTTTGAAGATTTGCGAACCATAACTAAGACTGAAGTGTTTTAATCTCATAATTAAATTGGCATGTTTTTTTCAATCAAAATTAACACATTTTACCAATTTTTCGTTTATAGTAAAATATTAGTTTTATACTGGGTTTCTGCCCAAAATTTAATATAATTGTTGATTAAAAGACACCTATTTTGAAACTTGATAAGATAATATACCTCATTTGTTTTGCTCTATTTATCTCGCTAAATGCTAATGCTCAGGAAGATAAGCAAATAATTCAATTTAGCGGTGTGGTTATAGCTGAAGATAGTACCACTGCCATTCCCGGCGTTCATGTGTACGTGCCTAAGTTTGGCCGCGGAACCACTACCAATGGACTGGGGTATTTTTCTATGCCCACTTTAGCTGGCGATAGCGTGGTAATAAGTGCAGTAGGTTTTAGAAGAAAAAGTTTATTGATACCCGATTACGTCGAAGATCAGTCATTTACGGTAATTTTGGCTTTACAGGAAGACACTACCTTTTTAGATGAAGTGCAGATCTTTCCTTATCCTACCGAGGAGCTTTTTAAAGAAGCAGTGCTTGCAATGCAATTACCTGATCAGGAGCAATATGATAATCTACGTGATAAATTAGATCCTGCTACTATGGCAGCAATGGCACGTCAAATTCCCAATGATGGTAGTATGAACCATAAGTACTTTATGCGAATGCAAAATCAACAATGGAATGATAGGTTTGGGTTACGATCTAACAATCTATTGAATCCATTTGCCTGGGCCGAGTTTATAAAATCAATTAAACGGGGCGACTTTAAAAAGGAAAAGTAGTAAAATTAAATAGCACTGCTAAATTCCTGATTATCGGTCATTTTTAAGTTTCGATGGTGCTGAGCATCAAATACTTGACTTATATTGCGTAAAAATGGTAAACCTTTTTCCGTTACCTTAAAGCCAATTTCATTCATATCAATTAGCTCTTCCTTTTGCAAGGATATAATCTCTGCTTTTGCTTCAGAATTTAAACTATCAAAGATGGCCTGGCTCCATTTAGCTTCTGCTTTGCACATTATATCTTCAATAAATACCTTGAGCAATTGATCTTGCTTTTCCATAAAAAAAGTTTTTTCCAAGGGTATTGTATTGTTGAAGACCTGATCATGATATCCCTCTACAGATACCGTATTTTGGGCATAGGCTGTAGGCGTTTCACTTAAAGCTATCGCCCCAATGCCCAGCAGTACATCAGTATCAAAAGTCGTGTATCCATTCAGGTTTCTCCGCAATTTTTTATTTTCTGATGCCCTAAAAAGTTTGTGGTCTTCAAGCGAAAAATGATCTAAACCTACCTGTTTGTATCCTAATTTCTTTAGCTCATCTCTGCCAAAATCAAACAGCGTTCTTTTTTTAATATTTTTAGGTAAAACAGCCTGTTTAAATGAAGCCTGGCTAGGACGTTTATTGGGCAGGTGTACATAACTGTAAAAAGCAATGTTTTCGGGCATCAGACCTGCAATTTTATCGATGGTATATTTTACTGTGCTTGTAGTTTGATGGGGTAGTCCGTAAATTAAATCATATTTTATGGTTGTAAATCCGATATTTCGTGCCTCCTCAGTTACTTTTTTTACGGCTTCTATTGTTTGGTGTCTGTTAATAGCTGACTGCACCTGTTCATCAAAATCTTGAATACCCAAATTCATTTGGCGAAATCCGAAATCATGTAGTATGCCCAGGTGATCGGATGTTGTACTGTTAGGATGTCCTTCAAAAACTCCCTCAAATCCATTTTTTTGGTGGTAATTTTTTTGTAATTGATTAAATAACTTGTATAAATTATTAGGAGAGAAAAATGTAGGCGTACCACCACCCATGTATATATTTTGTAATTCTGGCAATGCTGGTAAATTTTCTATATAAAGTTGCCATTGTTTGGTTAATGCATCTATATAAATATCTTCGACAAAATGGTTGGTAGTAATTCTTTTTTCGAAACCACAAAATGTACATAAGCTTTCGCAAAAAGGCATATGCAAATACATGGTGATGCCTTTATCACTATTGCTTTGTTCGAAAGCTTTTTTTACTGCATTGATCCATTTGTTATTTTCAGCATTTTTGCTTTGCCAATAAGGTGCAGCAGGATAACAATTGTACCTCGGAGCAGGTCGGTCGTATTTTTCAACTAGTTGTTTAATTTTCATTTTGTACCCGCGTTATAATTTAAACTTGAAATTTATTAATAAGTAGCTATTTTTACTATGATTAAAATCATCTTTTCAATTCATTTTTCAATTAGTTTTTTAATTTCATTATTTTATACTCTTGTCATTTTACATATTTACCTGCCTATTACCTAATTTTGCTGGTACATTGAAGAATTGAAATACTATGCAGAAACCAACATTGCCAAAAGGAACAAGAGATTTTGGCCCTTCGAAGATGATAAGGCGCAACTTTTTAATTAATAACATAAAAGAAGTATTTGCTAAATACGGATATCTACCGCTTGAAACTCCCGCCATGGAGAATCTGTCAGTGCTTACAGGAAAATATGGAGATGAAGGAGATAAGCTATTGTACAAAATACTTAATTCGGGTGATTTTTTGAGTAAGCTAACCCCGGACGAATTCAGCAAAGGTGCAAAAGAAATAACCGGAAAAATTGCGGAAAAAGGCCTTCGGTACGATCTTACAGTGCCTTTTGCTCGATATGTAGTTATGAATCAGCATGAAATCAACTTTCCCTTTCGACGCTACCAAATTCAACCGGTTTGGAGAGCAGATAGGCCACAGAAGGGTCGATATCGTGAATTTTTCCAGTGCGATGCTGATGTGGTGGGCACTGACTCTCTAATTTGTGAAGCGGAGATAGTGGCGATTATCAACGAGGTTTTCGACCGTTTAAAATTGAATGATTTTGTAATTAATATCAATAATCGAAAAATATTGACTGGTATTACCGAAGTAATAGATGCTCCCGGTAAAGAGTCGGATTTTTGCGTAGCCATTGATAAACTGGACAAGATAGGTAGAGAAAAAGTAGAGGAAGAGCTTTTACAAAAAGGATTTAGCCAAAACTCATTGCAAAAAATGGCTCCTGTTTTTGAAATAAGCGGCTCAAATCAGGAAAAAATTGCTGTACTTAAAGAATTATTATCGGGTAGTGAAATAGGCCTTCAAGGAGTAGTGGAAATAGAGGAAGTTTTAACCAATTTAAATTTGATGAACATCACCGAAGCCAATCTCAACTTTGATGTTACTCTGGCTCGTGGTTTATCTTACTACACCGGGGCAATATTTGAAGTAAAAATGCTTAATGTGAAAATTGGCAGTGTAGGCGGGGGCGGGCGTTACGACAATCTTACCGGAGTTTTTGGCCTGGAGGGTATGTCGGGAATAGGATTTTCTTTTGGCATCGATCGACTTTATGATGTATTGGAAGCGCTTGAGCTTTTTCCTGATTCAGAGCATGTTGTAACCCAAATATTGATAGTTCATTTTGATAAAAAAACGCAAGATCATGGCTTAGGATTGTTACAAGCTTTTAGAAAGGAAAATATAAGTTGCGAAATTTTTCCTGACCTTGCTAAGCTAAAAAAACAACTGAACTACGCTAATAGGAATAATATACCTTATGTATTAGTAGTAGGAGAAGAAGAATTAAAATCAAAAGAATACACCCTGAAAAACATGAATAAAGGAGAGCAGAAACAGTTGACATTAGAGCAAATTATAAAAGAATTGACTTAAAATTTACTGGAAAGCGATTAATGTAATTTAATAATACGATTATATAATAAAATGGTAACTATCTCACATGCAATTACTTTACAGGAGAGCTTTAAATCCACGATAGGTTTGCAAAAGGAATTAAGCAATTTCTGCAAAAAAAACTCGTTTACCGAGTACAAATGGGTATTTTATGATGACATAAACCAGGCCATCAAACTTATAAAAGAAAATTTGGGGTCTAGCAGCAATTGATTCGACACACCATACATATCCTCCTGTTTATTTTAATACTTGCTCATACTTCAATGGCGCAGGTTTTAAGTCGTAATAATAGGTTTCAAGCCGATTACGTGGCTGGATGTGCTCCTCTTACGGTAAATGTTACAGATTTATCGGGATCCATTAGTACGGTTCAATACAATTTTGATTATATCAATAGCAATGGTGAAAACGGTTTTGGATTTACCAACCAAACCAATTATACCTACAACAGCCCGGGTCAATACCTTATTATACAAATTATTCAGGTGACTACCGGCTCTAATCTTATCGATACTTTATACGTGGATGTGTATCCGCCTGACCCACCGGAATTTATAATTAAACCCTGCGTCAATCATCAGGCTACGGTAGAAATTGACCCTTTGTTTTACGATTCTATTTCAATAGCCTATACCGCTACTGATGTAGTAAAAATAGGAGCCAATGATACACCACCCATTTATACTTATGCTCCGGGAGTAAGAGATATTACGGTGAGGGGTTTTGTAAATGAAGGGGTTGATAATTGTGGTCAATCTACTCAGGCCTTTCAAACGATTAATAGTATATCAGCCGGTATAATTCAAGATGTAGAAGTTTTATCTTCCGATAACGAGATTGGTGAAATACAAATAGATTTTTCTTTGCAGTCCGATGTTTTGTATCAACTGGAAATGGCTACGGATAATAATAGTACTTTTGAGTTTTTATCCTATGTAAAATTTCCTGACAACTCTGTATTACTTGATACATTAAATACATCTGAAAATATTTACTGTTTTAGGTTGGTAGCTCTAAACGATTGCGATCCCACATTAAATATTCCTAGTGAAGTAGTATGCTCAGCAAACTTAACGGCTGAATCTCAAAATAACCAAAATGTGGTTTCATGGAATACAAATGTGACAAGTCTTAAATTTTATCAACTGTTTCGCGATAATACTTTGATAGCAACTATAAATGACCCTAATCAGACTAGTTTTGTTGATACAGATATTGAGTGCAATCAGGAGTATTGTTACAATCTTGAAGTTTATTACAATTCAGGTGCAGAAAGTAAATCTGAACTTGAATGCATAAGAGCTACCACACTATACACTCCTGAAACTATAGAGAATGTAACTGTTTCGATAGTGGCCAATGGAATTGAGGCTTTTTGGGAAGCTCCGGATGATGTAGAAGCTCCAATTTATGAAGTTTATCGCTCTTTGAATGGAGCCTCATACAATCTCGCCGGTACAATTGATACTACACGATTTCTTGATTTGGTCTCTATAGATACCACCAGCATTTATTGTTATCAAATTGCCTATGAAGATGCATGCGGTAACTTATCTGATTTCAGCCTACCAGCCTGTCCTATTTATCTTTTTCTGGCAAAAAATTCTGATGGTTCTTTTTATCTTACCTGGCTTCCTTACACCGGATGGGCTAATGGTGTAGATTATTACGTGGTAGAAAAATTGGATGAGGCAGGTAATGTATTAGAATCAACTGATGTTGGTATAACAAATATTTTTCAGTTGACCAATCAGGAAAATCAGGCACAAATCACTTTATATAGAATAGTAGGTGTAAGCCTATTTGGTGCAGAAACTAATAGTAATCAGGTAAAAGTATTGAATGAGTCTCATATATTTTTTCCCAATGCTTTTACGCCTGATGGAGATGGCCTTAACGATGTATTTATGCCTCAAAGCCTTTTTGTGGCAGAATATGAATTACGAATCTTTAATCGTTGGGGCGAAATGATTTTTTTTACAGATAGCCTAGATCAAGGCTGGGATGGAGCATTGAATGGAATAGCTTTGCCCGAGGGCAACTATACCTTCTCAGCTAACGTATTTGATAACTTAGGAAATGATCTATCTACTTCAGGAACAATATTTTTAATACGCAAAACCCGATAACTTTTTTATTCGATTTTAGATAAATTAACAAGCGCAAAAGAAGAAAACTTATGATGGACATGATGAAAATGATGGGCAAGATGAAAGAGGTGCAAGCCAAAATGAAAGAAGCCCAGGAAAATCTAGTACATGTAACAGCAACTGGCGAGTCAGGTGCAGGCATGGTAAAAGCAATTGTAAATGGAAAGAAGCAATTAATTCAGCTAGACATTGACAAAGAAATAATTAATGACAATGACAGGGAAATGATGCAAGACTTAATAGTAGCAGCTGTAAATAAAGCTATAGGTGAAGCTGAGATAAAAGCTAAAGAAGAGCTTAAAAAAAGTACTGATGGTTTATTGCCTAACATCCCCGGCCTTGATTTAAGTGGTTTGATGTAATGGAGAAAGCAGCTGTTGTTCTTCTTAACTATAATGGACTGGGTTTTATGCAAAAATTTTTGCCGGATCTATTAGCTTTAAGTAGGCCTCATAGTGTGTATGTAATTGATAATGCTTCTACTGATAATTCCATTCAATGGTTAAAAGATAACCATGATGAAGTAAAAATTATTGAACTGAAAGAAAATCATGGTTTCAGCGGTGGTTATAACATTGGTTTACGACATGTAGAGTCAGAATATTACATACTGGTAAACACCGATGTGCAAGTAACTGATAATTGGATTAGCCCTGTTCTTAAGTTGATGGATGAGGATGATACCATCGCTGCCTGCCAACCTAAAATCCGTTCATATCATCAACCACAATACTTTGAATATGCAGGGGCTGCAGGAGGCTTTGTTGATGCTTTAGGCTATCCATTTTGTCGTGGCCGAATATTCAATACGCTAGAAAAAGATAATGGCCAATACGACGACACAAGGCCGATTTTTTGGGCTTCAGGCGCTTGTTTTTTTATTCGTGCATCTTTGTTTCATATGGCAGGAGGGTTTGATTATGATTTCTTTGCACATATGGAAGAAATTGACCTTTGTTGGCTGCTTCACACGGCCGGATTTCGAGTTTATTATTGTAGTGAATCAACGGTATTTCACGTTGGTGGTGGCACATTGCCTCAAGGCAATCCACAGAAAAGTTACCTTAATTTTCGAAATAATCTTACAATGCTCTATAAAAATTCAAATTTTTTCCAATTTTTGTGGAAGTATCCAATGCGCTTAGCATTAGATTGTTTCGCTGCATTGAGAGAGGTATATGCCCGAAAAGGAAAGGTGAGTGTTATGATTGTTAAAGCTCATTTGCATTTTTGGGGGATGTACAAAAAAAATAAAATGAAAAAAATTACAACAAAAAGTGTAAGAAAAGGATTTAGAATTAAAGAGCTATACAATGGCTCTATCGTTCTACAATACTTTTTGAACAAAAAGAAAACTTTTGGAGAGTTAAATTTTTAATTAATAATACCAAACTGAATTATTTCTACGTCTTAAATGCTTTCTAAAATTAAGTAAAAATGCAAGAGACATATAAATTAATACAGGCGATCCAAAAGTTAAAAATGAAGAATAAATGAAAAATAATCTGATGCTGGAGACAGGAATTTTTAATTTCTCGCCCAGTTTTGTACAGACACCAAACAGTTGGTTTTCAAAGAAATTTTGTAATTTTTTCATTTTTTTTTATTCATATACAAATATAAGATGTTATTTGTTTTTTTACAGTATAACCAGTAAACAAAATTTTTAATAGATTAATTGCTTTAAAACAATATTAACAATAATTTCGCATAGTATTTCAACCAAATTAAAACAATGAATCCAATGAGACGACTAATTTTTGTATTTACACTTATTGCTACAGTTTCTTTTTCAGGCTGTGCATTAAAGCAGATGATGAAGATGGCGGATCAGCAACAACTTAATGTTGAGCCAGATCCTCTGGAAGTTCATGCCGATACTGTAGCATTTGAAATGTCTGCAGTTTTACCAGCTAAAATGTTAAGAAAGAATTTTATTTATGAGGTAGCTCCTTCTTATCAATACGATGGTCAATCAGTAGACTTAGAAAATGTAGAATTTGATGCAACCCAATATAGTAAAGAAGAACAACCACGTAAAACTGAGGAGTTCTCTTTTGCTTACGACCCTTCTATGAGGAGTGGCCAGTTGGTTGTGCAAGGTATAGGCCGCAAGCCTGATAGTGACAAGCAAGAAACTACTGACGAAATGCCAGTAGCAAGAGGAGTAATTACTACTTCTAAACTTGTGAAAGATTCTTACTACGCTGCTTACGCACCACACGGTTACAACACTGGTGAAGAGTTAGAGCCAATTGTACTTGATTTTTATTTCTTACAAGGTAGCTCAAGACTTAGAACCAATGAAGTTAGAAGTGACAGGGGTGATTCTTTGGAAGCATTTATCGCTAACAAAAACGTAACTCGTACAGTAACTATTACTGGTACTCACTCACCTGAAGGACCAGAAAGAATTAACGAGAATTTAGCACAAGAAAGAGCTTCAGCAATAGAAGAGTATTATTCGAACATGATGGATCGTTATGATTATGATACCACTGCTATGGAAATCGAATTTATTCTTAAGCCAGTGGTTGAAGATTGGAGCTTGTTCCGTGAGAAACTAGAAGTTTACGAAGGAATCACTGAAGAAGAAAAGCAAGAGTATTATGATATTGTAGATAATGCTGGTATGACGTTCGAAGAAAAAGAAGACGCCATGCACAAACTACCTACTTATCGCACAGTATTCAAAGATGTATATCCTGATTTAAGAAGAGCACACACCGAAATTCTTAAAGTAAAAGACAAAAAGTCTGAAGCTGAAATTTCTGTTCTTTCTAAGCAAATTGCTGAAGCTGAAATGAATGCTGACAGTCTTACTGCTGAAGAAATGGCTTATGGTGCTACTCTTACGCCATCTTTAGACGAAAAAGAAGGTATCTATAAAGCTTTAGTTGAGAAAAATGATAGTTGGGTAGCACATACTAACTTAGGTGCTGTTTATTTGGAAAAGGCTTTTCAGGCAAATGATCAGTCTATGACTAATGATTATCTTGATCAAGCAAGTACACAATTTGAATTAGCAATGCGTCAGGAGCCAAATGCTGCTGCTGCCATTAACATGTCTATTGTGAGCGCGATGCAAGGTAATTTGGGCGAAGCTTTTGAATATATCACTCAAGCGGAAGAACTTAACCCAATGAGCGAAAACGTTAAAAGTTTAAGTGGTGTAAAAGGTATTGTACAAATTAAGCAAGCTTCTTATACTGATGCTGTTCAATCTTTAACTAATGCAGAAACTTCTTCTGATAATTTGTTTAACCTAGGATTAGCTTATTTATTGAGCGAAGATCCTCAAAATGCAATGACATCATTTGAAGAAGCCATCGAAGCAAATAGTGACAATGCACTAGCATATTATGGCGCTGCAATTGCCGCTGCTGGAATGGATGAAGCAGATCAAATGGCAGAAATGTTAGCTAAAGCTGTTGATTTAGATCCTGAACTAGCTGATTATGCAATTGATGATTTAGAATTTGCAGATTATGCTGAAACTCAGGCATTCAAAGATGCATTAATGTAATCGAAAATATATTTAATAATAAAAACCCTTCTAATTAATTTTGGAAGGGTTTTTTTTGTTCTAATTCAAATCAATTAGCTAGCTTTTTTGTTTATTGGTTTGTATATAGATAATTTTGCATTCTAATTTAAAGTATAGAAATAAATGAGAGAATTACAATTCAGGCAAGCGTTAAATGAAGCGTTGATAGAAGAAATGCGTCGTGATGAAAAAGTTTTTTTGATGGGAGAGGAAGTTGCAGAATATAACGGTGCTTATAAAGTGAGCCAGGGAATGCTGGATGAATTTGGAGAGGACCGTGTAATAGACACCCCCATTACTGAACTTGGATTTGCCGGATTGGGTGTAGGTGCCGCGATGAATGGTTTGAGACCTATAATCGAGTTTATGACTTTCAATTTCTCCTTAGTTGCCATAGATCAAGTGATCAATAGCGCTGCTAAAATGATGTCAATGTCTGGTGGTCAGTTCAATATACCAATAGTTTTTCGAGGACCTACCGGTAACGCGGGCATGTTAAGCTCCCAGCACAGTCAAAACTTTGAAAATTGGTATGCCAATACCAGTGGTCTAAAAGTTGTAGTGCCATCTAATCCTTATGATGCCAAAGGTTTATTAAAAACTTCTATCAGAGATAACGACCCGGTAATCTTCATGGAGTCTGAATTGATGTATGGCGATAAAGGACAAGTACCAGAAGAGGAGTATTTAATACCTTTGGGTTCAGCCGAAATAAAAAAGGAAGGAAATGATGTTACCGTTGTTTCGTTTGGTAAAATGATGAAAGTTGCCCACGAAGCTGCTGATGCTTTAAATAAAGAAGGAGTTTCTGTAGAAATTATTGACTTACGGTCGGTTCGCCCTATTGATTATAAAACTGTTGTAGAGTCAGTTAAGAAAACTAACAGGCTAGTTGTGGTAGAAGAAGCATGGCCTTTGGCAGCAATTTCATCTGAAATTACGTATCACATACAGAAATATGCATTTGACTATCTGGACGCTCCGGTACAAAGGGTTAATAGCAGAGATTTACCGTTACCTTATGCACCTACTTTAATTGAAGAAATATTGCCTAATGCCAAAAGAACGGTAGAGGCTATAAATGCTGTATTGTATCGGTAAAATGATTGAAGATCAGCAGCATAAATTTATGCAGGAAGCCATTAGGCTTTCTATGGATAAAATGGAAAAAGGCCTGGGTGGACCTTTTGGAGCTGTGGTCGTAAAAGAAGGGAAAATAGTCGGTAAAGGTTATAATCAAGTCACATCTTTAAACGACCCTTCTGCTCATGCTGAAATAATAGCCATTCGCGATGCATGTAAAAACCTGAATACTTATCAGCTTAATAACTGTGAGCTTTATACAAGTTGCGAGCCATGCCCAATGTGTATGGGAGCAATTTATTGGGCCAGAATAGAGAAGGTTTTTTATGGCAACAGCAACTCCGATGCTAATGAGGCCGGTTTTATAGATAAATTTATATTAGATGAATTTTGCGTACCGCCCGACAAAAGAAAAATATCAATGCAGCAAATGATGCAGCATCAGGCAAAAGAAGCCTTTGATAAGTGGATCAATAAAATTGATAAAAAAGAATACTAATAAAAAAATAAAGCGAAGTTATACTTCGCTTTATTTTTTATCCATATTCACGGTGAGAACTAAAACAGGAACATCTAAATCTTTCACTAAATCTTCTGACAGGCTACCGAAAAATAAATTATTAAGACCACTTCTAGCTCGTGTAGTTACGGCTATCATGCCTACTTTTTTTCCTTTCACAAATTTTTTAATAACTTCTTCTTTACTACTGCCAGCTATCACGTGGCTTTCATAATTTAAAAAGTTGTGGCTTTTGGCATATTCTTCCAATGCCTGATTTGTTTCTTGATTAATCTTACTTTCATCTTTCACAATATGAAGCAAATGTATTTTACTATCAAACCAGCTTGCAAACTCATTAAAATATTTAACTTCAGTAGAGTTACCAGTATGTAAATCAGTAGCCAAAACCATATCGGTAGGTTCAAAATGTTCAATTGGCTGTTTCACACTCAATACCGGGCAGTTGGATATTCTCATTACCTGTTCAGTGTGATTGCCGAGAAACATTTCAGAAAAAGTACTCTCCCCACTGGTTCCCATGATTACCAGGTCAATATTGTTTTTATGAATATAGTCATCTATTCCATCTTGAAATTTGCCTATAGCTACCACGGGATTAAATTGAGCCTTGCTTTTGGCAGCATATTTACTGGCAAGCTCTTCCATGTTTTGTTTATTTTTTCTCCGCAGAGCGGCTACAAATGCACTATCTTCAGCTATATCAGCAGATGTGCTCATGTCTCCCATAGTTGAAAAACCACCTTCGGTAGGAGGGATTATATAATTTAACAGGGTTATCTCAGCTGAAATGTGATTAGCGACAAGTGCTGCTAGTTGTAATCCAAATTCTGAAATATCAGTAAAATCTAATGGTACTAGTATTTTTTTCATATCTACTTTTATTAAATTTAACGTCTATCATTCATTTTATGTTTATGAAATATTAAAACGACTCTCTTACCAAGAAGTAAATACCACTTTCATTACCTAAAGTAAATCCAAGGTCAATACGAGCATTTAGTTTTTCTCCTTTTAAGGCTCTAAATCTTCCGCCTAGGCCAAAAATAACTTTCATATCATTAAAATTATAATTGCTCACCCGATTGGCCACATCACCAAAACCAGCGAATACTACTCCCCCAAATCGCCAAAATAGCTCTCGTCTATATTCAGCTTGGGCATAAAATACATTGTTATCTATGTATCTATTTGCGTGGCTTATTCCTCGCAATCTCCTGCTGCCTCCCAGTTTTGGCAACTTGTAAAAAGGCACTTCACCACCAGAAAGCCTGGTAAGCATTTGTATGGCTAGAATATTTTTTTCATTGCCCAGGGTTATATATTTCCTGAAATCGAAACTGAGAATAGAGAATGCATAGTCACTCGTAAAATCAGGGTAAAAAATTGCTGAAGCATCAAAATAGTTTCCTTTACTTGGATATAACACATTGTCGCGGCTGTCTAATCTTATTGAAGGACCTATACCAGCAATAAATCCGCCATCAATCCCGGTAAGATCTGAATTAATTAATACACCATTCTCTTCAAAATCTATTAATTCATCATGCCTGATATCAAAATTTAAACCAACAAATAATTCCGGATTTAATGATTTCAAAACTGAACCTTCAAGAAAAATTGCGTTGTTAGTAAATGTTTCTTCGTCTTCTGAAAATGTATTATTGCCGGTTCCATAAAAGTAATCAGGAAAATTAAAATAACGGGTGGTAATGTTTATATTCATACCATTTTTAAGAAACATATCGAAATCTATATTTGCTTCAAGTTGATTTCGTAATGAATAGACGATATAAGGAGAAAATGACGTAGGGCGATAGTTTTCCGTATTTTCTGTTGTATCATTTTTCAAAACAAAAAAGGCAACGGCTCCAAAGCTTAAAGAAGTTTCTGGCGTGTAACTAGCCGCGGGATAGATCGCAAACTTGACCTTTTTCTCTTGTTCAATTTTAGTACTATCCGATTGTGCTTTCAATTGAATAATAAGCAAAAAATTTATACTGACTAGAATTAAGTATTTCATCGATTTGAATAGTTATCAAATTCAAAAATAACATATAAAATTTTGATTTTTAAAAATACATCAAAAAGCCGAAGTGATATAATCGAACTTTTTTAGTAAATAGCTGTTGAAAATTTGTTCGTTAACTTTTTCAATCACGATTTATAAACTGCCAGAGAGCAATTTTTAATATGCCTATTCAATCTATTAATCCTTATAATGATGAGTTGCTGAAAGAGTATCAGGAGCATTCTGACCAACAAATTGAACAAATAATCCAAAATACTCAGCAAGCCTTTGTCAATTGGAAAAAAAAATCCATTGAAGACAGGTCAGTTTTAATGCAGAATGC
>Ga0207419_1000132_pt1 | contig 58935 bp, 53 predicted proteins | sample ElkSloMetagenome_4_FD_184723 | JGI IMG/M metagenome (GOLD analysis project Ga0207419, IMG submission 184723) | Hot spring microbial communities from Elkhorn Slough, Monterey Bay, USA - MD2A (version 2) | ecosystem: Environmental > Aquatic > Marine > Intertidal zone > Estuary: Microbial mat ...
TTTGAAAATGCCCGTCCACTTACTGATAGTAAAAGGCCATTGTACGGCTACTTCTGGACCCGAGATGGTAAATATATTTTATATGCAAAAGATAAGGATGGAGATGAAAACATCAATGTATTCGCGGTAGATCCTCAAGATAAAGCCGAAAATGGTAAAGTCCCCGAGTCTCGCAACCTCACTCCCATGGATGAAGTAACCGCTCAAATTTACAATGTAAGTCAGAACAACCCTGACGAAATGATGATAGGTCTGAATGACAGGGATAAGGCCTGGCATGACTTATATAAGCTTACTATCTCCACCGGGGAACTTACAAAAATATATGAAAATACCGAACGTATCGTGGGTTACGATTTTGACTGGGACGACAAACTACGTGTACTATACCAATCTGACGAACAAGGAAATACTTCATTTTTGTACTATGAAGACCAGGACAAGCTTACGCCAATATATGAAACTTCAGTGACTGAAAATGCTTACATCAGTTCCTGGAATAAAGATAATTCTAAGTTTTACCTTGTGACGAATAAAGGTGACCTCAATCTAAGCACCTTGTTTTTAATGGACCCAATAAGTAAAGAGCTTACTAAAATTGAAAGCGATCCTAAAAACAAAGTTGACTTTGGTGGTTTGTCAGTAGATAGAAACACAAGGGAAATAATCTACACCTCCTACACTGATGACAAAACGCGATACAATTGGAGAAATAAGAATTGGGAGGCCAATTACAAGTTTTTACAAAAGGAATTTCCGGGTCGTGAAATAGACTTCATGAGTACCACCAACGACTATAAAAAGATGTTGATAGCTGTATGGGGTGATAAATTTGCTTCAGAAGCTTACTTCTTCGATACCGAGAAAAAAGAAGTAGTTCACCAATATACGCCACGCCCTGAGTTGAAAAAAGTAGAGAAGCATCTTTCCATAATGAAGCCTATCAGCTACAAAAGTAGCGACGGTCTGGAAATACCAGCTTACCTTACAGTACCTCAAGGGAAAAAAGCCATGAACCTGCCAGTGGTAGTGCTTGTACATGGTGGCCCAAAAGGCCCAAGAGATTATTGGGGATACGATTCTCAAGCTCAATTTTTGAGCAACAGGGGATATGCTGTATTACAACCCAACTTCAGGGCGAGTGGTGGCTATGGTAAAAAATTTCTCAATGCAGGCGATCTGCAGTGGGGCAAGCTTATGCAGGATGACATCACCTGGGGAGTAAAACACTTGATAAAGGAAGGAATTGCCGATCCTGAACGAGTGGGAATAATGGGTGGCAGCTATGGTGGCTATGCAACCCTTGCCGGATTGGCTTTTACTCCGGATGTATATGCGTGTGGGGTAGACATTGTAGGGCCTAGTAATATCTTTACATTACTGGAATCAATTCCTGCTTATTGGGAAGCAGGCCGGGCCTTTTTATATGGAATGGTAGGCGATCCTGAAACCGAAGAAGGGAAAAAGCTGATAAAAGAAGCCAGTCCATTGTTCAGTGCAGATAAAATTGACAAGCCATTATTGATCATACAGGGAGCCAACGATCCGAGGGTAGCCAAAGCAGAAGCAGACCAGATCGTGATCGCATTGCGTGAAAAAAATAAGCCAGTGAGCTATCTTTTAGCGGATGATGAAGGCCATGGCTTTGCCAAGCCGGTGAACAGAATGGCTATGTATGCAGAAACAGAAAGGTTTTTAGCTGAGCATTTAGGCGGAAGATACCAGGAAGAAATGCCTGAAGACGTAAGCAAGAGATTGGATGAGCTAAAAGTAGCTATCGAAACTGTAACTTACGAACCCAAAGAAAAATTGAGCTCGGCAGACGCTTTACCTGCATTGGATGTGATGGTAAAAGAAGGTACTATGAGCTATGATGTACTAGTAGAAGTACAAGGACAAAAAGTGCCTATGACAATGACCCGTACTATCAGTAAAAAAGCTGATAATTGGATCATTACTGATGCTTCTAGTGGCGCTATGGGGGAAATTAAAGATGAAATAGAATTTACCGCTAATCTTGATCCGTTGAAAAGAAATATAGATCAAATGGGTCAGAAAATTGGAATGGAGTACAAGCCCAATAAAGTACACGTACAAGCTATGGGAAATGATATGGAAATGGCATTTGATGGAGCTATGGTAACCGATGGTCCCGGCATGGATATGATAATAGCCGGCTTACCACTTGCTGAAGGGTATGAGCTTACATTTGATATGCCAAATATGACTACCATGAAGGCCAAACAAGTGAAACTTACTGTGGATAGCAAAGAAGAAGTAAATGGCGTGGATGCATGGAAGGTAAACGTGATAGCTACTGATAATGAAAATGACAAAACCACCCTGTGGATTAATCCTGAGGAGAAGGTAGCAGAAAAAATAGTGCAAGTATTGCCAGCCATGGGCAATGCGGTAATGACTATTACTAAAAAGTAATTTTAAGAGGGTTGCTTATGGCAGCCCTCTTTTTTTCTAACAAATTCCAGTCATTTATTTTACTTTTGTGATTTAATAAAATCATTAATGGTAGAAAATACAGAAAAACTTAAGGTAACACAAACCAGGATTGTTCATAGAATAACTTTAAAAAGATTTATTGCTTCCATATTCAATTCATTTAATATTGAAAGAGGAGGCATCTACACCCTTAAGCGATTGTTTTATAATCCTGGTAGTATGACCATCCACTATTTGGGGATTGGCAGGTTTCAATATACTGCACCCTTTCGCATGCTAATTCTTTCTACAGCATTGGCTTTATTAATTATAAATTGGATGGGATTTACTTCAGATTTTATGCAAGGAGTAGCAGAAGGTTCTAAAAAATTATCATCTGATCAGATTTCCCGAATCCAAGAATTCATTTCGAGTTATTTTAATCTCATTTTATGGCTTTTTATACCTATTATAGCATTTTTTTCCTGGCTTTTCAATCTCAAGAAGCCCTACAACTATGCTGAAAACATAGTACTTAATACCAACATAATGATCGTGAGTAATTTTTTAATGTTTATCTATTTACTTACTCCTTATATTACCAGCCAATGGGTTTTTTATATTTACGCGATATCCACTGTCGTATACTTCCTGATAAGCTACCGCACTTTTTTTGTTAAATCGGTTATTAGATCTTTATTCGATTTGGTTTTGATAATGCTACTGTCATATATCACCTATAGCATTCTTTTATCTATTATTATTTTTACAGTTTTGAAGTTTACAAATTAAATAACACTATGGTACCTTAACCTGTTGTTTTAATGAACTTTTAAAAAATTAAAAATAATTATTATTTATACAATGGAAAAACATCAGGAAATAATAACCGCCCTACAAAAAGCATACTGGAAAGAAATAGAAACCATCATGAACTACCAGGCTAATTCGGTAAATCTGGATGGAATACGAGCTGAAGAAGTGCGTGAAATATTAGCTGCTGAAGTTGCTGATGAACTGGGTCACTCACGACAATTGGCAGAAAGAATAAAAGAGTTAGGAGGAACCGTGGAAGGGTCTATGGATTTCAAGTCGGAGCAAAAAACCAGTCAACCACCAGCAGATACCACAGATCTGGGCAGCGTGGTAAAAGGAGTAATAGATGCCGAAAAAGATGCTATTGACCACTACAAATACATCATTGAAATGACAGATGGTGTCGATTTTGTAACTCAGGATATGTGCATAGCTTTGCAGGCTGATGAAGAAAAGCATCTTCGGATTTTCAGGGGATTTCTCAAAGGAATGGAAAAAGACAATTTATTGTAAATTGTAAAAATAGAAGCCAGACTAAGTCTGGCTTTTTTATTTTCTACAAATAAAAAGAAGCTTAAAAAAATTATATCCTTATCTCATATTCTTCATTCCTAAGTAAATCTATTTTTTCACCATTTTCATCTTTTACGTATAAATATAATCTGTTGAGGGTTTTGTTCTGGTTAATTCTCACTCTTAATTCAGAGGGGGATGTCTGTTTGGTGCATTTTATTCGATAACGAAAATACTTTTCATTTTTATAAAAATAAACTTGAAACAATTGAAATGAATCAACTTCTCCTAAGTAATCTTTAACGAGCATAGGTGCATATACATAGGGAGTACCGTGCCTGAAAAACATATATAAACCCGGAGAAATAAAATTTAAATCTTTAAAAACGTACCAAGTGGAATCGTGTTTACTCATTTCAAAAAAATTGGTAGCCACTTTATTACTTAAACGCAATATTTTAGGGTCAACATCCTTTATGTCCACCTTTATTACCTCAGCATTGGTACAACTTGTAATTATAGCTACAAGCAAAATAAGTTTAACATTATTCATACGTCAAATTTTTGCTAATTTAAGATACTGATCTTCTTTAAAAAGTAATTACACTAGCTTACTTCGACATATGTACTTAATTATTCAATTTTTCAACAACTCTTATTAATGAAAATAATTTATAAAATGATTAGCGGCATATAAAGTAAAAAAAATGCTTTTGTATTTAAAGCGCTAAAATCAAATATGTTACCTTTGATTCTACCTCCTTGCTTCTGTTTTTTTCAATGATCTTATTTTCACTAATACTTATCATGAGCAGCCAACCAATCATAACACATTGTGTTATATATAGATAAAATATGTTTTTTATGGGATATATTTTTCTTTAATGGTACGTAATGACTAATTTAGATGATTAAAAATTTTGGTTTATGACTTTAGACAATGTAACGCAGGTATTGCAAGAGTTAAAAGAAGGTAATCCTGAAGCTAAGGAGAAGTTATATCAGTCCGTATACTATGAATTAAAAAAAACTGCTAAGTCGGTACGAAAAAGATATAGCGATGCCCACACGATGAACACGACAGCACTGGTTCACGAGGCGTATATGAAAATGGTTCCTGAAAATATTGAATGGCAAAACAGGTTGCATTTTTATTATATAGCAGGTAAAGTAATGAGGCAGATATTATATAATTATGCTGAAAAAAAGATGGCTGCCAAAAGAGGCAGTAACAAAGCCCATGCTGATGTGGAGCAATATAAAGAAGTAATTCCTTTGGATGAAAAGTCTTTTTTTGAAATTTATTGTCTAGAAAATGTGCTGCAAAAATTGGAAGAAGAAGATAAGACTTATGGTGATATTGTAGAATGCCGCTTTTATAGTGGTATGACAATAGAAGAAACAGCTCAGGCACTTAGCATTTCACAATCTTCTGTAAAGCGCAAATGGAACTTTGCCAAGGCATGGTTGCTGAAAGAAATAAAGGATTTATCATAATTTTTTAATCTGGATCTTTTTTAAAATTCGGATCAAAACTATCAATTATTTTTCGATGTAGATCTTCTAAATATTTGTCCTCCCCTAGCTGTTTGGCAGTCAATAATTCTAATGTTTCTTCCAGGAGCTTGTTTCCATTCGCTTTTTCTGCAATATATTGAGATCTTTTTTCTTGTGGTAGGCTAATACATTCACTATACAATTTTTCCAATACCTTCAATGAATAGCTCATTTGAATTTGTTTAGTTTCACGTTAGTTTTAATTAACAATACAGATTTACTATGCATTTTAGCTCACGCTTTTAATTTTTGTAAAATAGTACTCATTTTCGTTATGTATCCTAAAACAAGAAGATATTTTAAATTAAAATAATTAAGTATTTCACAGGGTTTTAGCGAGGATTAGCTGGAAAAGGCTCTTGGCAAAATTGTCTATGCAGCACTGGTTTTAACTGTCAAGCCAGTTTTTAAAGTCGCTTGCTTTTTCCCTGCTTACGAATACATCTTCTTTCAGGGGAGGGTTTAACGAAATTTTCAATTTGCCGGAATATATCGTGCTTATTTGACCTATGGCTAAAAGTGATGCAATAATTTGCCGGTTGAGCCGGTAGAATTTTGCCGTGTCCAGCATTTCTTCCAACTCTTCCAGGGTTTGGTCCACGGGGAAAGTGCGATTTTCATGTGTTACCAACACCACCATTTTTTGCATGGCCATGAAATAGGCCACCTGACTGGTTTCTACTGTCAGTAATTTTTCCGGCTGCTTTATTAAAAAGCGGTTTTTGTATTTTTTGCTATTGGAAAAGCTGGAGATCAGCTTTTCCAATTGACCTAATTGCGGTTTGCCTTTCAAATCGTCAAGTTTCTGCAGGCTTCTGTTAAGCTTCTCTTCGTCTATTGGTTTTAGCAAGTAGTCAATACTATTGACACTAAAAGCCTGTAAAGCATATTCATCATAAGCGGTGGTAAAAATTATAGGGGCTTTAATGGTTACGTGTTTAAATATTTCAAACGATTTACCGTCGGCCAATTGAATATCAACAAATACGACATCAACATGCTGGTTTTGACTAAACCAAGCTACTGCAGCCTCTATGCTATCCAGTACTGCCAATATTTCAAAATTAGCATCACGCGCTTTCAACAATTGCTGCAACCGCCTTGCTGCCGGTTTCTCATCTTCTACTATTACTGATTTCATAGCTTTGTACATTTAAAAGTGGTAATTGTACCTCGAAGTAATTCTCTTTGTCAATAACTTTTATCCCTTTACCGGAAAGATACTTATATCTTTTTTCTATATTTTCCAGTCCGGTACCAGTGCCGTTTTCTTTTACCAGTTTCAAGTTTTTATTATTCCAAATCACTATTTTGTTCTCTTCTGCATACATTTTAATATGTAAATGATGTGCATCGGCGATGGTATTATGTTTTATGGCGTTTTCACAAATCATTTGGATGGTAAGTGGAGGTACCTGGCTTAGCAATTCATTATCTGCAATGGCAATGTCCGTTTTTAAATTTTCCCCATGTCTTATTTTCATTAAGAAAATGTAACTATTTACAAATTGCATTTCTTCTGCCAGGCTCACCAGGTCTTTGTTTTTACTTTGCAACACGTAGCGATACACGTTAGAAAACCGCCTCGTGAAATCAAGTGCCAATTCACTATCTTCCGGAATGATAGACATGAGCGTGTTGAGCGAATTAAATAGGAAATGTGGGTTTATCTGGTGGTTGAGCACCTTCAATTCGTTTTCAATATGGGCCCTTTTCAACGCTTCCTTCTCTTCGACTGATTTCCTGAAAAGGTGAAAGTATTCCGCGCTAAAATAAACAAGGCTTATGAATAAGGTAACGCCAAAGGATATGAAGAAATCGCCCAGGTACTGCTTGAAAGGTAAATTGATTTGCCAAAGTGCTACATTTACCAGGATGGTGACCATCACCGAATAGGCTAATGCAAACATGATGTAGATGAATACTCGTGGCTGTAAATGATCTTGATTAAAAGGATGGCAAATGGCAGAAAAGGCATAGCTCCCTTGCCATAATAAGAAAGTAAACAAGAAATTTTTAAATATTGTCAGCCAGGAAAAATCACTATAAAGAAAATTCATGCCACTAATAATCAGGCTTACCACTACAATGAGTGGCAGCCTGAAGGATGGTAAATGAAAAAAGTGTTTGATAAATGAAATCGTATTCTTCATATTGCCTTACTTTCTAATAAATTTAGTTAAATCTTAACACAAACACCATATTAAAATAGTATTCTGTATTGAAAAAGCGGCCATATGCCCAATTGATAGGTATTGCCAATAGTACCTGTAATGTTATTATAACGCTGCATGAATATATTCTCATTATTGGTTACATTTTGTATATCCAATACAAACTCTTCTGTATGCCTTTTATGCTCTCTTCTATAAGTCAATTTCAAATCAGCCCTCAGGTAATCAGAAAAGCGGTTTTCAAAGGCCAGGTCATCACGATAAACAGCGTAGCCTGCCGCTCTGGATGCTTCCAAATCCACAGGGATGTACCTTCTATTGCCCGCGGTTGTAAATTTCATGTCCACTGCAATCACGTTGTTCTTTTTTCCTACTTTCCATTCCTTACCAAATAAGCCATTGAGCACGTAGTTGCCATTAAATACGGTGTTTCTTTCTATGCCATCGCTACCGGTGTACTTGCTGTCAAATAAAGAGGCCGTGAATAAAAAATAGTAAGACTTATTAAAGAATTTTTCCAAAGTAAGTTCCACACCCTGATTGTATCCGGTACCATCATTTACAAGTGAATCTTCGTCGGGCAAGAAGAAATCCGCACCAGCATTGAGCATCGAAAAATGAGAAGGACGGCTGGTTACCGGTACGTTGCCAATATTTTGATAGTATGCTTCAGCTTTTAGCCTCAAGCTTGGACCTATATTCCAATCGTAAGCCAGCACGTAGTGGTCACTCGTGGTAAACCCTAAGTTGCGGTTGGTTTGCACGGTAGTGCCATCACCTGTTCTGGTTTCAACAAAATAGACTTGTAATCCCTGCATTTGACTATGCCTCCCGTAAGCCAGGCTTAAGCTATTAGCTTCATTAAGTTGGTATTTAAGCCCAAGCCGCGGTTCAAATACCTCCGAAGCCTGATTTAGCGAAAGGTTTTGATAGTGTATGCCGGCATTCATCAGTAGCTTTCGCGAAAACTTATGTTGCCAGGAAATGTAGCCCTGCCAAAGCATGGTATTTCCCTGGTAGTCCACTTCATTCAAAGCAAGTTCAGTTGTCTCTCCTTGCCAGGTGAGCACTCTTAGTAAATCCATCTGGTACAAGTCGGCAATTATACCTGCAGTTAAGGTGTTTTTTGCATTCAGCTTGGTGTTTAAGGTCGAGTTGTAAGTATATTTAGTTTGGGTAAATTCATTGTCAATGTATTCGGCTACCCGTAATACATTTAAATCTTGATCGCGCAACACCGTGTCAATTTTATTCCCGTTGTAAGTGCTACTCCAGGCCAGCGTATTGTTCCAGTAAGTATTCTTGTTGAGAAAATGCATGTAAGAAGCACCCACTACACCCGTATTTGAAAAATTGTAAATGTTCATATCCAGGTTGCCATACAAATCTTCCGAGGCCTCTTCAGCTGTAGTTTCACTGCCAAGCAAGTCTATATTACTTAAGCCGCCAATACCAAACATAGAAAATCTCCCCTTTTTAGTAGGAAAATTAAGCTTAAATGATAAATCCTGAAAAAACGGAACAGCGCTTCCAGTTCCCGCGTTAAGTCCCAGTTCCTGAAAAATAGCTGGAACCGAATAACGGTAATTAACCAGGTAAGAGCTTCTTCCATTTTTGCTAAAAGGCCCTTCTGCACCTAGTTCCAGGCCGTTAAATCCTATTTGACCTAAAAATTCATGTTGTTCATTATTGCCGTTTCTCATTTGCAAATCAAACACGCCTGAAACCGCGTTGCCATACATGGAAGGAAATGCACCGGTGAAAAAGTCTGAATCCGAAAGCAGGTTGTTGTTTAAAATACTCACCGGGCCACCCGTAGTACCTAGTGCTGCAAAATGGTTTGGATTGGGAATGTCAAGGCCTTCCAGCCGCCAAAGCAACCCTGATGGTGAATTACCCCTGATAATTATGTCGTTCCTACCGTCATTGGCTCCACTTACGCCGGCAAAGTTTGTTGCCATTCGGGCTGGGTCATTGCGGCTTCCTGCATATCGTTGGGTTTCCTCCACGTTAAAGGTGCGGGCACTTACCGTGGCCATGTCATTCATAAGCTCGTTTTTATTTTGCTCGCTGGCCGTTATTACCAGGTCTTCCATCATTCGCACGCTTTCTTCCATTTTCACTTCCAGTACTACTTCCTTGCCCGAAGTTAGTAGTAAATTCGGCATAACCAACTCTTCATACCCTACAAAGGTGAACTTAAGCGATTGACGGCCTATAGGTACATTTTCCATTTTAAAATATCCATTTTCATCACTTATGGTACCTATCACAGGACTAGTATTCAATACTTGCACGGTGGCGAAACTTATCGGGTACTGTGATTGAGCATCTACTATTTTTCCCCTTATGGTTTGCGTATTGGTGTTGGCATATGCAACCAGGTTTAAAAGGACTAAAATGCAGCTATAAAATATCTTTTTCATTGTAAGTTGATTTTTTAATGTTACAGTGCAAAAGAGTGCAAATAACATGGTACAATAAAAAAGAAAATGATGGAGTGGAAATTTTGGCCACTGAAACGGAAAAGTGGAAAGCCGAAATAAATGTATACTATTGGAAAACTTTTATAAATTTTTAACCTCCTGAAATATTAACAACAGTAATAATATCCCTACATTTGATATAAAAAACGACAAAATGATCGATTTACGCAGCGATACCGTTACAAAGCCAACACCAGGTATGTTAGATGCAATGTGGAGTGCTGAAGTAGGAGATGATGTGTTGCAGGAAGATCCTACCATAATAGCACTAGAAGAGAAAACAGCCAAACTTTTCAATCATGAAGCCGCTATTTTTTGCCCCTCGGGTACAATGACCAATCAAATTGCTATTCGGGTACACACACAACCGCAAGATGAGGTGATATGTGACAAAAAGTCGCATATTTATAATTATGAAGGAGGAGGCATTGCTTATAATTCAATGGCTTCTGTTAGATTGCTGGAGGGAGAAAGGGGCAGATTTACAGCAGAAGAAGTAGAAGCAAATATAAATGTAGATGATATACATTATCCGGTTACTTCTTTAGTATGTTTAGAAAATAGCGTGAATAAAGGGGGTGGAAGCATTTATAAACTTGATGAAATAAAAAAGATAAGAAGCCTTTGCCAAAAACATCAACTTTCTATGCATTTAGATGGTGCACGATTATTCAATGCTTTGATAGCTACAGATCAAACGCCAAAAGAGCATGGTCAATTATTTGATAGTATATCCTTGTGTCTAAGCAAAGGGCTGGGTGCACCAGTAGGCAGTTTGCTTATTGGTAATACTCAATTTATTAAAAGGGCACAGAGAGTAAGAAAAGTATTGGGCGGAGGCATGCGACAAGCAGGCTACTTAGCCGCGGCCGGTATTTATGCATTGGATAACCAGGTGCAAAGACTCAAAGAAGATCATGATAGAGCTAAAAAAATAGCCTCTATAATAAAGCAAAAAAGCTTTGTTACTTCAATATTACCTGTAGAAACAAATATTATCATTTTTAGCGTAGATTACCCCTCGGGAGTAGATCAATTGCTTCAAGATCTAAGATCTAAAGGCATTCTGGCCGTCAAGTTTGGTAAAAAAGAGGTACGATTAGTTACTCATTTAGATTTCGATGATAATCAATTACAACAATTTGAAAAACTAATAAAAACAATTTAGATAATTAGTTTTTATTATTGAGCTTAATGTATTAATTTCACAAATAATAAGCTACCAAATTAACAAGTATTTGATGTTTTTTTTATACATAGTCTAATTTTATGTGCCAATTAAGCAATAGATGGTAATATTCAATAATTAAATAACATAGCAATAACCACTGTTGTTTTTTAATCACATCTTCTTACTAAAACTTTAAAACCATGGAAGAAACTTTAGTCAAAGATTATAAAACCATTACCAGCTTTCTGAAACATCTGGATGGAAAAAATTATACCGCCTACAAGGATATAAAAGACACTTACCATTTTATGGATTTTACCTTGATTATAGATTATGTTCAGGGTGATCCATTTGCCTCTCCCAGCAGATTCAGGGTGCAAGTGCCACAGCATATTGCAGGTTTTCCCAGAGATACTTACTACAATAAAAGCAGAGAAATAGCACTTGCCGATTTTTTGGCCCGCCAGTTTAGATCAATAGCTTACAGGCTTTTCAAATCCAGGGGTACAGGTAAAAGTGGTGAGCTCAACATGCCTGTAATGGGACCTGAAATATTGGAAAGAACCAATGTAGTAGTAAATGAACATCATGTAGAAGCTAGGTTTCATGTAGGGTTACCGGCTAGGGGTAGAAGGATATTAGGGCTACAAGCAATGGAGCTTCTTTGCGAAGAATTACCTCTATTGGTAAATCAATCACTTATATTCAAGTCAATTGATCAAGAAGCCTTGTACCGTCAAATTGAGATCTCGGAAGATGCTGATTTCATTAGAAATAAATTAATCAGTCAAAAGCTGGTATCCTTTGTTGCTAATGGGTCAATATTGCCACGAAAAAGTGGTGTAGAAAGCGCACCACTTGCTGAAAATGCTGTTCCATTTAAAAGTCCAAAAGAGTTTGAAGTAAGTTTTGAGTGTCCTAATCAAGGTCTAGTCAGTGGGATGGGAATTCCTCAAGGTATTACTTTAATTGCAGGTGGTGGCTTTCATGGTAAGTCTACTTTGCTTAATGCAATTACCGAAGGTATCTATAATCATATTCCTGATGATGGTAGAGAAATGGTAATCACTCATCCACACGCTGTAAAGGTTAAATCTGAAGAAGGACGGAATATTCACAAAGTAGATATTAGCGCTTTTATCAAAGGGTTACCCAATGACGAAGATACTTCAAACTTTGCTACAAACAATGCCAGTGGTAGTACCTCACAGGCAGCCAATATAATGGAAGCTTTGGAAGTAGGTGCCAAAGTTATTTTGATTGATGAAGATACTTCAGCAACAAATTTTATGATAAGAGATCAGCGCATGCAGAGCTTGATAGATAAAGAGCATGAACCCATTACTCCTTTTATCGATAAAGTTCAATCAATGTTTACGGACCAGCATGTAAGCACAATATTGGTAATGGGTGGCACAGGTGATTATTTTGATGTGGCCGATAACGTAATAGCCATGGAAAATTATATGCCAAAAGATGTTACCAGGCGCGCCAAGTCAATTGCAGAAAAAATGCCTGTAGAAAGAATAAATGAAGGCGGAGAAGAATTTGGCCGGGTGTATCGGCGTAGAATATTTTTGAAAAGCCTCGACCCTAGCAAAGGAAAGAGATCAGTTAATATAAAAACCCGTCGCACAAATCACATGGGGTTTGGCAAAGAAGAAATAGAGCTTCACGCGATTGATCAATTAATCGACCCGGGGCAACTAAGAGCCATAGCCGAAGCCATCATTCATTTTAAGAAAGATCCTGAAAGCAGAGAACTTCCACTGGCTGATATTTTATTAAAGTTGGACCAACAAATAAAAGAAGATGGATTATCTAGCTTGTCAGAAAGAGGTGATTTGGTATATTTCAGGCCATACGAAATCGCTGCTACAATCAACAGACACAGAGGATTAATTATTTTGGATTAGGCGCAAATCATCAGTTTTTTATTGTATTAATATTTGCACTTGTACCGTAGCTTTGGTTGAGAGATGGCCTTTCAGCGGCCTTGGCATATGTGCAACGTTACCTGCTGGCCTTATCCCTATTTTCTTTTCTACTTTCTAAATAGTCAAAATTCATTCCGGCAGTTTCTAACGTGTACTAACTAACCACTAAAAAGTATAAAAATGCCAGTAATTACTGCTAACAGATTAATATCCTAGTCAACCTGCCAATATTCTTCACCTCGCAAAAGTGTTTCTACATCGCCCTCGCCTTTTTTATCAATTTCATTATTGATCTGCCACTCAACTTTCTCATCATAAGATGGTCTTTCTACACTTTGAAAAACCCCCATTGGTCTGGGCAATTCCGGGTTATCAGCCATTCTTGCCAGTATTAGAGCAAGTGTACTATCTTTTTCATCATGTATTAATAAATCGCTTGTACCATATTCGCCATTGGAGAGAGACACAACTGTAGGTTTAAAACCATCTAATTTTATACCTTTGTCATGATCGTTGCCAAATACTAATGGTTGTCCATGCTCTAAATTTACCGTATGCTCCTTCCTGGTATCTTTACTGGTAAATTCATCAAAAGCTTTGTTATTGTAAATGATGCAATTGGTATAAACCTCCACGAAAGAAACACCCTTGTGTTTTTGGGCACGCTTAAATAAATGGTTCATCATTTTGGTATCTCTATCAAATCCACGAGCAACAAAAGTAGCTCCCGAGCCCAAAGCCAAAGTTATTGGATTAAAAGGGTCGTCTAAAGCTCCTAAAGGTGAGGATTTAGTTACTTGCCCGATTCTTGAAGTTGGCGAATATTGTCCTTTGGTAAGGCTATACACCTCATTATTAAACATAAGCACATTAATATCAATATTGCGACGACAAGCATGGATCATATGATTGCCCCCAATACTCATACAGTCACCATCGCCGGTAGCTACCCATACTGAAAGGTCGGGCCGTGAAATTTTTAGCCCGGTAGCTATAGCCAATGCTCTACCATGAATCGCGTGAAATCCATACACATCCATATAATACGGAAACCGACCAGAGCAGCCAATGCCTGAAATAAATGTTACTTTTTCTTTAGGTATTCCTATGTCGGGCATTACTTTTTGACTTTGGGAAAGTATGGCATAACTACCGCATCCAGCACACCAGCGCACATCAACATCTGATTTAAAATCTTTGGCTGTTAGGTTTATCTTTGATACCGGTACTGATTTTAATATTTCATCTACATTTGTTTTCATACCTCAGTAGTTAAAATTTCCTTTATTTTAGCCTTTATTTCTTCTGCTTTGAAAGGTTGCCCTTTTACCTTATTATAACCCAAAATGGGCAGCAGGTATTTTGCCTGAAGTAGCATTTTCAACTGTCCCATATTCATTTCAGGCACCAGTATATTATCAAATTGATGCAATATTTCGCCGAGGTTAGCCGGCAATGGATTTAAATGACGAAGGTGCAGGTAAGAAATAGAAAGGCCATCTTTTTGCAAATCATCAAAAGCAGTTTTGATCGCGCCATAAGTACTACCCCATCCAATAATAAGAAGCTTGCCAGATTGATGTCCTTCTATGATTGCTGGTGGAATATCTTTGCTTATATTGTCAATTTTTTGTTGACGCAGTTCCACCATTTTCTGGTGGTTTTCAGGGTCATGACTTACATTTCCAGTTACGTCTTGCTTTTCCAGACCACCTATTCTATGCTCCATCCCCTTCATGCCAGGTATAGCCCACAGGCGTGCGAGAGTTTCAGGGTCTCGACGATAGGGGTTAAACTCCTGGGCATCAGTGGCAAAATCAACATTTAATTTTGGCAATTCATCTAAAGAAGGCACCCGCCAAGGCTCGGCCCCCTGTGCTAAATAACCATCTGTAAGAAGAATAACGGGAGTCATATATTTGAGCGCAATTCTGGCTGCTTCAATAGTCATATGAAAGCAATCAGTGGAAGAAGCTGCAGCGATAACCGGAAGCGGTGCCTCACCATGCCTACCATGCAATGCCTGCAACAAATCCGATTGCTCAGGTTTAGTAGGCAAACCGGTGCTAGGGCCAGCCCGTTGCACATTTACGATTACCAATGGCAATTCAGTAATGATGGCTAGACCAATTGCTTCAATTTTTAGCGATAGCCCTGGTCCACTTGTAGTTGTTGCTGCCAGGCTACCTCCAAATGCTGCTCCTATAGCACTTGTAATGCCTCCTATTTCATCTTCTGCTTGCAAATGCTTTACGCCATATTGCTTATAGCCCGATATATATTGTAATATTTCGCTAGCAGGCGTAATTGGATAAGAGCCCAGAAATAAAGGTAATTTTGCTTTTTTAGCTGCCGCAACCAAACCAAGAGCCACTGCATGATTCCCGGTGATGTTTCGATAATAGCCGGACTGTTGTTCAGCGGGTGCGATGGCTAACTGGGGAGCAAAATTTTCTTGATCTTCAGCAAAATGCCATCCAGCTTCCAAAACGCGTAAGTTGGCTGCTAACAAATCTTTTTTCTTGGCAAATTTTTTCTCAATCCATCTAAATGCTTGTTGTAATGGAATATCAAACAACCAGTAGGTAATACCTAAGGCGAAAATATTTTTCGTGCGCTCAATATCCTTTGGAGATAGACCTGAGCCAGCTAAAATTTCTTTTACTTGCCGGGTTATATCAAAAGAAAATAGCCGGTAATCTTTTAGCGCATCAGAGTCCAATGGACTCTCTTCCATTTGAGCTAGTTTTAGATTTTTATCATTAAACCCTGCTTTATTTACTATCAATATGCCTCCTTTCTTCACCCGAGGTAAATTTACCTTTAGCGAAGAAGCATTCATTGCTACCAGCACATCAATTTTATCACCGGGTGTATGTATATTAGATGTTCCTATGTTAACCTGAAAGGCACTTACACCATACAAGGTGCCTTCCGGAGCCCTTACCTCTGAAGGGTAATCCGGAAATGTATTGATTTTAATGCCCTGACTTGCTACTACATTGGCAAAAAAAGTGCCCGATAGTTGCATGCCATCGCCTGAATCGCCGGCAAATCGAACTACCGCATTTTCTGTTTTATTGATAGTTTTATTTACATCCATGGGCTGGCTAATATTTTAATTATTACAATTTATAGTAGGTAAGTGCCTTGGTATATTGAGCTCTTTCGTATTGTGCAGGATTCTGCACTCGTTCATAGCACATGCTTCCAATCATCTGCTCTACCGATTCATATTCTTTAATTTCCATCCATACGGTCAATTGATCCTCAATTACTTTGAGATGTTCGATGCCCTTCATCAGCAAAGTTGAATTAAGCATGGTAACATTGGCTCCTACCATTAGCATCTTAATAACATCCAATGCCGAGTGAATACCGCTGGTAGCAGCGAGATCAGCATTGATTCTATCCTTTAATATGGCAATCCAACGCATGGGTAAACGCATGGCTGATGAGCTACTTAGCAATACATTGGGCGTAACTTCCAATTCGTCCAAATCTATATCTGGCTGATAAAATCGATTGAACATCACCAAGCCGTCAGCTCCTTCATCGGCAAGCCTTTTACCCATATTGGCCATGTTGCTAAAGTAAGGACTTAATTTGATCGCTACCGGAATGGATACATTTGACTTTACGGCCTTTAAAATATCCAAATAGTTTTGTTCTACTTCCTCACCGGTTTTATTTATATCAGTAGGGATGTCATAAATATTCAATTCTAACGCGTCTGCTCCAGCTTGTTCCATTTGCTTGGCAAACGTTGTCCAACCTCCCAGAGAAGCACCATTCAAACTTGGTATAATAGGTATATTTACAGATTCTTTACTTTTACGAATATGATTCAGGTATTCCTCCGGCCCCAGGCGATAGTCATCTTGCTCAGGAAAATAAGACAATGATTCGGCAAAGCTTTCAGTTCCGGCAGTTGTATGATGGTGAAGCTCTCTCTGCTCCATATTTATTTGCTCCTCAAATAGCGAATAAAGTACTACGGCAGAAGCACCGGCGTCTTCCATTCTTTTAATATTACCTACTTCTTCAGAAAGAGGGGAGGCAGACACTACCAAAGGGCTGCGAAGTGTTTTTCCAAGATATTTAGTTGTGAGATTCATATTGACATTTTTTGATATTAAAAAACTAAAAAGAGAAAATAAGGAAAGCCTGAACAGCTTTCCTTAAGGTTGTTTTATTCTTCAGGTTCTACCAGTTCCTCTGGTTCAAAACCTCTTTCTGCCATGTATTTATATTGTTCATAACGCTCTTTAACCATGTCCTGCGCTTGGGCATAATATTTTTTAGCAAGTTCAGGTTTACTCTTGGTGAGCATTTTAAACCTGTTTTCCATATTTAAATATTCAGATACAGGCATTTTCGGTTCTTTAGAATCAAATGTGAATGGATTCTCACTTGTTCCGACCTTAGCCGGATTGTACCGGTACAATAACCATTGACCAGAATTGACAGCCGCTTTTTGGTGTTTCATAGGTTCTTCCATATTGATGCCATGAGCAATACAGTGACTATAAGCAATAATAATAGAAGGTCCATCATAAGCTTCTGCTTCCAAAAATGCTTTCAAAGTATGATCATCTTTTGCTCCCATTGCAACCGAGGCTACGTATACAGAACCATAAGACATTGCCATGATACCAAGATCCTTTTTGCGAGTAGGCTTTCCACTGGCAGAAAACTTAGCTACAGCACTTAATGGTGTTGCCTTTGAAGTCTGGCCTCCGGTATTGGAGTAAACTTCCGTATCCAATACTAAAATATTTACATTTTTACCAGTGGCAATCACATGGTCAAGGCCACCAAAACCTATGTCATATGCCCAGCCATCGCCGCCTATGATCCAAACACTTTTCTTGCTTAGGTAATCTGCTACATTGACAAGCTGTTTTGCTTTGCTATCACTATTGTTTTGCAAAATTTTCTTCAGGTCTTCCACTCGTTTTCGCTGCTCAAAAATACCAGGTTCATCTGACTGATCAGCATTGATAATCGCATCTTTCAATTCAGCAGGAATAGCACCATTCATCTCTTTTAAAAGATTTCTGGCCGATTCGGTTTGCTTATCAATAGCTAATCTAAAACCCAGGCCAAACTCGGCATTGTCTTCAAAAAGCGAATTAGACCATGCTGGCCCGCGGCCATTTTCATCTTTTGCCCATGGGGTAGTAGGTAAGTTTCCACCATATATCGAAGAGCACCCGGTAGCATTGGCAATAATAGCACGGTCGCCAAACAACTGAGAAACAAGTTTCACGTAAGGGGTTTCGCCACAGCCGGCACAGGCTCCACTAAATTCAAATAGCGGACGTTGAAACTGTTGAGATCTAATATTGCCGGTATTAATGGCATTTCGATCTACCTCAGGCAACTTCAAAAAGTAGTCCCAATTTGTTTTTTCTTGTTCGCGTAAAGGCAATTGCGCATGCATATTGATGGCCTTTAAGCTTACATTAGATTTGTTCTTTACCGGGCAAACTTCAAAGCAAACGCCACATCCGGTACAATCTTCAGGAGCCACCTGTAAGAGGTAACGCATTCCTTTAAAGTTTTTATCTTTAGCAGGTGCGGACTTGAAAGAACCCGGTGCATCTGCCAATTGATCTTCGCTTACTACTTTTTGCCGTATAGTTGCATGAGGACAAACCATAGAACATTTACCACATTGAATACAAATGCTTTCATCCCACACCGGTATTTGTAAAGCAATGTTCCTTTTTTCGTATTGCGCTGTAGCGATCGGGAAGGTACCATCAGCGGGGAAACAACTAACGGGCAAGTCATCACCTCTGCCAGCAATTATTTCACCTAATACATCTTTTACAAATTGAGGTGCATCAGCCGGCACTGGCTCTTGCACATCGTAAATGCTCGAAACTTGCTGCGGGATATCTATAGTATGCAAATGATCAAGGGTATTGTCTACTGCTTGTAAATTCATATTGACTATATGATCGCCCTTTCGACCATATGTTTTCTTAATCGAATCCTTAATGGCTGCAATAGCTTCTTCACGTGGTAACACTCCGGAAATAGCAAAGAAACAGGTTTGCATTACTGTATTAATGCGGCGTCCCATGCCACTATCCTCAGCCACCTTTTGCGCGTTTATAGCATACAGATTTATCTTTCTATCAATAATAGTTTTTTGCATGGATGAAGGCAAACTTTCCCAAACCTGCTCTTTATCGTAAGACGTATTTAATAAAAATGTGCCTCCGGGAACGAGATTGGAAATCATGTCTAGCTTTTCCAGAAATGAATTTTGATGACAAGCCACAAAGTTTGCCTTGGTTATCAAATAAGGCGAATGAATTTTTTCCGGCCCAAAACGCAAGTGAGATACTGTAACGGCACCTGCTTTTTTGGAGTCATACACAAAATAACCCTGCGCATAATTATCTGTATTTTCACCAATAATTTTTATTGAATTTTTGTTGGCGCCTACAGTACCATCAGAACCTAACCCGTAAAACATTGCTCTTACTACTTGATCAGATTCGACATCATAATCTCGATCAAATGGTAAACTTGTATTGAATACATCATCATTAATACCAATGGTAAAATGATTTTTAGGCTTTTCCTGGCTTAGGTTTTTATAAATAGCTTTTACCATCGCGGGAGTAAACTCTTTGGATGATAATCCAAATCGGCCACCAATGATGCGAGGCATTTGCTGTAAATTACCAAATCCATCGATCATTGCCTCGGAAATTGCATTTACTACATCCAGATAAAGCGGCTCACCATTGGCACCCGGCTCTTTAGTTCTATCCAGTACCGCTAATTTTTTTACGGTATTAGGTAAAGCCTCTACAAATTTTTGCATATCAAATGGACGATACAGGCGCACCTTCAAAAGGCCCACTTTTTCGCCTAGTTCCACCAGTTTATCTACAGTCTGATGAATAGTTTCACAACCTGAGGCCATTGCAATTACCACACTTTCAGCTTCAGGATGTCCATGATATTCATAAATATGATATTGACGTCCTGTCAACTGGGCAAACTTATCCATTTGATCTTGCACAATTTGAGGACACTTTTGATAGAACAAATTATTGGCTTCTCTATTCTGAAAAAACACGTCTGGATTTTGCGCTGTACCTCTGATGTAAGGATGATCGGGCGATAAAGAGCGGTCGCGATGCGCTTTTACCAGGTCATCGGTAATCAATTCCCGCATGACATCATCAGGAATTAATTCGATTTTTGAAACTTCGTGCGAAGTACGGAAACCATCGAAAAAGTGCAGGAACGGAACCCTGGAATGTAAAGTTGAAGCTTGAGCTATTAGAGCAAAATCCATAACCTCCTGCACCGATGCGGCCCCTAAAAATGCAAAACCAGTGCCTCTGGCTGACATTATATCACTATGATCGCCAAATATAGACAATGCATGAGTAGCCAATGATCTGGCTGATATATTAAAAACGGTAGAGGTGAGCTCACCAGCTATCTTAAACATGTTGGGTATTTTGAGTAATAGCCCCTGTGATGCAGTAAAAGTGGTAGTAAGAGCACCAGCTTGCAGGGAGCCATGTACGGCACCGGCTGCACCACCTTCACTTTGCATTTCACATACTTCAGGTATTTCTCCCCATATGTTTTTTAAGCCTTTTGCAGACCATTCATCTGCCCACTCTCCCATGTTGGAAGATGGCGTGATGGGATAAATTGCGCATACTTCGTTTACCCTGTACGCTACATAAGCCGCTGCCTCGTTTCCATCTATGGTGACAAAATTTTTATCGTTCATCCTGGAATATTTTTTTAAAGTGGTAAATTATTACTGTTTTATTTTTGATTTCAGGTAATCAGCATAGCCAGAATCAAACAGTCGTTGGATATATTTTCCAATCACATCAAATTCAAGATTGACTTTATTACCTTCTTTTAAATCCTTAAAATTGGTAACCTGATAAGTATGCGGGATAATCGTGACTGTAAACTTACCAGGTTGTTGGGTATTAAAAACCGTGAGACTCACACCATTTATACAGACTGAACCTTTTTCTACGAGAAAGTTTCCTGTTGCCGGATCAAAATCAAAATCATAAAGCCAGCTACCTTCCTTCTCCTCTACCTTGGTGCAGGTGCCTGTTTGATCTACATGGCCTTGCACGATATGTCCGTCAAATCGATAACTTGCAGCCATACTACGCTCCAGATTTACTTCATCTCCAACGGAGAGCAAGCCCAGATTTGATTTTTTAAGTGTTTCATCCACTGCGGTGACCTCAAAAGTATTTTCCTCAATTCCGGTAACGGTGAGGCACACTCCATTATGAGATACACTTTCATTTACCGCTAGTTCGTGAGCAAATGGAGCTTCGATAGTAAAATTGGTATTTGAACCAACTTTATCAATATTTTTTACTATTCCTACAGATTCTACGATTCCGGTAAACATAATTTTTCTAGTAATTAATATCCTTTTTGACGTTTATAACCATTGAAAAAATCAGGTCATTGGTTTTTCCCATCATGAGTAAAATTAGCTATATGATTATACAAATACTATGATTTAAATCAGGTTTGTAAAAAAACCAAATTAACACATCCATAAAGCCTTTACGACAACAGCAAAACGTGTTACCAAATACTTACTTTTGGTTTACAAAATAATAATGGAAGTATAGCTGTTTGTAGTAATTTAAGCTAGAAATGCAAAATATTAATAAGTTAATCTTATAATATATAAATTATTCCAAATACTGTAAATATTGATTTAATTTACATTTCCATTTTAGAATAATTCTAAATTGACCTACAACACCATAAAAGCGTGATTAGCTTTTGTAAGCCATTTTTAAAAATCATATTTTTGATTTTTAAGATTAAAAAATAATTATCAATTCTAAAAAGGAGGTAAAAAATGGCATTAATTATAACTGATGATTGCATCAATTGCGCTGCTTGCGAAACCGAATGCCCAAACACAGCTATATATGAAGGTGAAACTAGTTGGACATATGCGGATGGCACTAATCTATCGGGTAATGTTACTATTGATGGTAAAAGTGTAGATGCTGATGAAGAATTAGATGCGCTTTCTGACGAGTTTTTCTTTATAGTACCTGGCAAATGTTCAGAATGTATAGGCTTTCATGAGGAACCTCAATGCGCAGCTGTATGCCCTGAAGATTGTTGTGTGCCTGACCCTGACCATAAAGAGTCAGAAGAAGAATTGCAAGCCAAAGTAGATTTGCTTCACGGCTAAACACTGTAAGCATTTGTATGAAAAAGAAAAAGCGCCCACCAGGTCGCTTTTCTTTTAAGGGTATATTTACAAGGTTTATTACTATTGATTAATTCAAGTGTATATCGGCAATTTTCTTTTGAATGTCTCGTGCATCAAAATTAAAATCTTGTTCTTTGCCTACTTTTAATGTTTTTACATAATACTCCAATGCTTTGTCAGGAAGGTTGTTACTTACAAAATAGTCTCCCTTTAATTCCAGGTTGAAAGCAGTTTCTTTAATTTCAATAGAAGTGTCAAGCCATCCGGCTGCTTCTTTTAGATTAACTCCCTTGTTAAGGCATTTCTCTGCCGCTTTCGCGTAAGTCATCCAATCATCTGGTGCTGCCTCTTCTACTAATTCTCTTGCTTTTAATGTTGTTTTGTCAGTTCTCTCTTCTCCATCTTTATCTTGAACTGATAATGGATTAGAAAATGTAAAGCTCATTAAAGAAATACTTATGATTCCTAAAGTCAAAATTAAATTTCTGTTTTTCATCGTTAAAAAATTTATAGTTTCCACATTTTATTAAATTCAAAATTTTATGCATGCGTGTATTGTTACGCATAAGGCATGCCAAAACAAACAATACTATTTAAAAAAGCCCTGTGAAGCTTTATAAGCGTATTACTGACCATTTACCTAAAGTAAGGCAATGCCAAAGTGTACGAATTAGAACAATCGTTGCACGCCAATGAACAAAAAATGAATAGGAATAATGTAATGTATAGGGTATGAAATTTAAGAAACTACTTTATCCTTAAGTGTTTCAAATAATTGCTTGAGAAATGGAAAATAATCATTAAAAAAATCGAAAACAGCAGGTGCTACCGGTGCGATAATCGGGTACATAAAACTATCAGTAGATTGCTCTGCCACTAGTTGAACATTCAGGGTTTCAAATATTAGCAATACTACACTTAAACCAAACGCCCACTTAGCAATGCCTAATAGCGCACCGCCTAAATTGTCAAAACTTCCGATAATGGTCATGTCAATTACTTTCTTAAGCATCTTGCCCACGATATTAACTAAAATAAGAATTCCGATAAAAATAAGAATAAATGCAATAAAAGGTACAAACTGGCTATAAGTATCCATGTATTGATTGAGGACTTGTACCCCCCAGTGCAAAAGTTTGAAACCGCCAATGATGGCCAGTACGAATGCCAGTAGACCAATAATTTCCAACAATAGCCCCTTTTTATAACCTTGGTAAGCACCAAAGCCTATAAGCGCCAGCATAATAATATCAATTACTTGCAATGTCTATATTAGCTTAGTTCCTTTTTTACAACCTCAGAAATTCTTTTGCCATCGGCTTTACCTGCTAGTGTTTTGCTGGCAATTCCCATTACCTTACCCATATCCTTCATACCTGATGCACCTGTCTGGTTAATAATATTTTTAACTTCAAGGCTTAATTCTTCATCCGATAACTGCTTCGGCAAATACCTTTCGATAATGTTTAACTCAAACTCCTCCTTTTCGGCCAAATCAGCTCTATTCTGTTGTTGATATACATCTGCTGACTCTTTTCTTTGCTTGGCAGCTTTGCTCAAAAGTTTTATTTCATCTTCTTCACTAAGCTCTTTGTTGGCCGACGACTCTGTTTGTGCCAAAAGAATCATTGATTTAATACTGCGAAGAGTGGTTAATTCGTCTTTATTTTTTTGAAGCATGGCTTGCTTCATATCAGCTTCTATCTTACTCTTTAAACTCATACGATAAAAAATTTTTACCAAGCAAAAGTACAAAAAATCTGAGCAAGTATCCTTCGTGTGCTGGGAAAAAGAAAAGCCCCTGAATTCAGAGGCTTTAAATTATATATAAATTTTATTTATTGCTATTTTAGTAATTAGAGCCGGCTCTAATCATGGCACTACGGAAACCGATAGTGGCTGTAGCTGAGTCCTCATCCAGAAATCTTCGAGTACCTGGCGATAACCAATAGGCTACATCTCTCCAGGATCCACCTTTATATACCCGTATCTGGTCATTGATAAGAGAATTATAAGATTCGAAATCATATTTATCCTCTTCGTCCAAAAATCCATCTCGTCTCACTGGGTTCAAGTCTTCTACATCCTGGAATGAAAGCGGACGATAAACATCCCATACCCATTCGTTCACGTTTCCTGCCATATTATACAAACCAAAATCATTTGGTGGGTACTCATATATATAGGAGGTGATCATAGAACCATCATTTAGCTTACCAGCTATACCGGCGTAGTCACCTCTACCTCTTCGAAAGTTGGCCAGGAAGTAACCCATTTTTTTACCATAAGGATTTCTTAATGCGTGGCCATCCCATGGGTAAAGTCTTTTATGTGTTTGGTTTTCATCTAACCATTGAGTACCTATCAATGCCTGAGCTGCATATTCCCACTCGGCTTCTGTAGGCAATCGGTAATCAGGAAGCACTACACCAGTTTCCAAAGGAATTCTTCCACCGGTTTCGGCAGGTAATTCTTCCATACCAGACTCTTCGTAAAGCTTCATGTTTACTACGCTGGTACGCCACTTACAGTAGTCTACTGCTTGTTTCCAGGTTACACCTACAACAGGAAAAAACCTGAATCCGGGATAGCGAAGATAATGATCTACATAGGGGTCATTATGAGCCAGTCTTTCTGCCCATACAGTAGTATCTGGCAAAGCTGATTCAAAAAACTCCCTTGACGAGTCAATTTTTACATAATACAGATACTCAAGCCAGTGCACGTTGGCCACTTCTGTTTCGTCCATGTAAAAAGAAGCTACCGTAACGGTTCTTTCCAGGTTGTCACGAGAAGCTAACAAGTCTTCTTCATAAGAACCTAGTACAGTACGACCACCTTCAATAAAAACCAAATTGGGACCTTCCGGCTGACCGCGAAAATCAGAAACCTGGAATCCTTCGTCATCGTTGTATTCCAAACCAGTAGCGGTACTCATTGTGCCCGGACTGCTTGCAGTAGGGCGATTTCCCTTAGAGCAGGAAGACAACAAAAAAGCAACGAAAGCAAAATATATTGCTCCCTTAAAATAACACACAAATTTTCTCATAACCTGTTTTTAAATTTATTCGATAGACCTTTCGGATACTAATATTAACTTATTTATTATTGTTTTATTATACACGCGTTAAAAATCTCCTGCTAAGATCAACAATATTTGTTTTTAATAATATCAAAATTTACGTAAAAAACTATTGATGTAATAAAATTCAATTTATTTACCGTTTTTAAGTGCTTCTTGTTCTCCTATTATCATGTTTAGGTCGTGTACTATAAAACATTCTGAATTTAGTTTTAAAATTTAACTCACTTCATAAACTCTATTTTAAGGCTTCCATCGCTTGCAGTATATTAAAACCAGCTTCAATTGATTCTACATTTTCTACTGTAAGCACCAATCGTTTTTTATATTCTTTAAGCTTGCTTCTTTTCTGATGCTTCTGTACAAATTGTAATACCTTATCAAAAGCAGGCGATTTATAATATACCTCCGTATCGCTAGGTGGAAAATAACACTTTAATACTTCATTTTTAAGCATCAGTCGCTCTGCCCCCAATTTTTCTGCTAGCCATCGCAGTCTCACACTTTGGATCAAATCACTCACTGGCTCAGGATATTTACCAAATCGATCCACCATCGAATCAATGAAATTTTTAAGCTCTTCTTCATTCTTGATATTATCTAATGTAGAATAAAGGCGGAGACGTTCTGATATACTAGTTACGTAATCTTCCGGTATCAGTATCTCGAGGTCAGTTTCAATATTACAATCAGTAACAAACTGTTGAGCGTCTACTTTTAATTCATTGATAAATAAATCCCGAAATTCGGTAGCTTTCAATTCCTGAACCGTTTCATCCAGAATTTTATGGTAAGTTTCAAAGCCAAGGTCATTGATAAATCCGCTCTGCTCCGCACCTAATAAATTACCCGCACCCCGAATATCTAAATCTCGCATGGCTACTTTGAATCCATCACCTAACTCAGAAAATTCTTCTAATGTGCTTAATCGTTTTCTGGCATCGCTACTAAGGTGAATGGTAGGTGGTGTAAGCAAATAGCAGAACGCTTTTTTGTTAGAGCGCCCTACCCTACCACGCATTTGATGCAAATCAGACAATCCGAAATTCTGAGCCTGATTAATAATTATGGTATTGGCATTAGGAATATCCAGACCAGATTCTACGATATTGGTACTTACCAGCACATCGTAATCACCTTCAATGAACCGAACCATTACTTTCTCTAGTTTTTTACCATCCATCTGGCCATGTGCTATTCCTACGCGAGCATCTGGCACCAATTTCATTATTAAATTGGCCTGGCTTTCTATGTCTAAAACGCGGTTGTGAATATAAAAAACCTGTCCGCCCCTCCTTAATTCATAACTCATCGCGTCGCGCATTAATTCCTGGTTGGCCACATGTATTTCTGTAGTTACGGGCTGCCGGTTTGGTGGAGCAGTGGCTATAACGGAAAGATCGCGGGCGCCCATCAATGAAAATTGTAAAGTTCGGGGTATGGGTGTAGCGGTAAGTGTGAGCACATCCACGTTTACCTTCATTTCCTTAATCTTTTCCTTTACTTTCACCCCAAACTTCTGCTCTTCATCAATTATCAGTAAACCTAAGTCTTTAAATACTACTTGTTTACTTACAATTTTATGGGTTCCAATCAAGATGTTTACTTTACCTTCCTGAAGTTTTTTTACAGTTTCATTTATTTCTTTCGTAGATTTAAACCTGTTGATGTAAGCAACCTCTACCGGTAAGTTTGATAATCTTTCTTTAAAAGTATGAAAATGCTGTAAAGCCAAAATAGTGGTTGGCACCAGTACTGCCACCTGTTTGCCATCGGCACATGCTTTCATAGCAGCTCTTATGGCCACTTCCGTTTTTCCAAAGCCTACATCGCCGCACACGAGCCTGTCCATCGGATGCGGTTGTTCCATATCCGATTTTACAGCCATGGTGGCCTTGGCCTGATCGGGAGTATCTTCATAAATGAAAGAAGACTCCAACTCTGCCTGTAAAAAACTATCAGCAGAAAAACCAAATCCATTGGCTGCCTTTCGCTTGGCATACAAGCTAATCAAATCTTTGGCAATATCCTGAACGTTTTTCTTGGCTTTCTTCTTTTTTATTTCCCATTCCTGGGTTCCCAGTTTACTTATGGATGGAGGGTTACCTTCTTTTCCGGAATATTTTGAAATTTTGTGCAACGAGTGAATACTCACGTAAAGCAGGTCATCATCACGATATATCAACCGCAACATTTCCTGATGCTTACCACTTACTTCTACTTTATCAAGTCCGGCAAACTTGCCAATACCATAATCGATGTGGGTCACGTAATCGCCTGGTTCCAGCGAATTTAGTTCTTTGAGAGTAAGCGCTTTCGACTTACTGAATTTATCCTTGAGTTTATAGCGGTGATACCTCTCAAATAGCTGGTGATCGGTAAAACATACCAGCTTATTCATTTTATCTGTAAATCCTTCTCGCAAGCCTATCGTGAGGCCATTTGATTCGAGGTAAGGATCCAATTCTTCAAAAATAGTGGTGAGCCTTTCCAGTTGCTTACCTGACTCAGCCAGCATTATATTGGTATAGCCATCGGCCTGGCTTTCCTGTAGCCGCTCTACTAGCAGCTCAAAGTTTTTATTAAAAGATGGTTGTGGTTCCGATTCAAATTTGAATGTTTCTACCGGGTTTTCATAATAAATATTGCCGAATTCAACTAATGAAAAAGCCTCCAGCAACTCGGAAAAGCTAATACTATGTTCAAATAAATCTTCAGGCTTTAATACAATTTTTACATTGCCCCCCGACTTTAATATATCTTCAAAGCTTTCATTGGCTTTATCGAAATAAGCGTCGAGGGTATCTTTACACTGTTGAAAATCTTTGAACCATATTTTACTATTGACTGGTAAAAAATCCAAGAACGACTGCCTCTTCTCATCCAGAAGCTTGGTTTGCACATTCGGGATAATGCTTATAGATTTTATATTATCCACTGAAAGCTGAGTTGTAGGATCAAAGGAGCGAATACTTTCTAAATCATCGCCAAAAAACTCCAGCCGATACGGCAAATCATTGCCATAGCTAAATATATCTACAATGCCACCCCTGATTGAAAATTGTCCTGCTTCATATACAAAATCTGACTTTTCAAAATCGTAAGTAATTAATAGTTCATTGAAAAATTCTAAATCTATCTGATCGCCAACAGTAGCGGCAAATGTATTTTTTTGTAACGACTGTTTATTAATTACCTTCTCTGTAAGTGCCTCAGGATAAGTAACTACTATTTCTCCTTCCAGTGCTCGCTGGTTAACTTTATTCAATATTTCGGCTCGCATGAGCACGTTGGCATTTTCGGTCTCTTCAAACTGATAAGCTTTTTTATAAGAGGCAGGCAACATTAATATTTCTTTGCCGGGAAGCAGATTTTGCATATCATTAAAAAAATAGGCCGCCTCTTCCTTGTCTCGCATCACAAAAAGTTGCGTTTGGCGATTAACGCGATAAATGCTGGCAGCAACCACCGCATCTAAACTTCCCGCCAACCCTTTTAAATGAAAGGTGCCTTGATTACGAGATTTTAATCGATTAGCAACAGTATTGATAAAACCATCCTGAGTATAAATTTCCAGAAATTTATCTAAGGATAACGAATGGTTAATAACAGTAGATTCCAAATTCTAGTCTTAATAATTCACAAAAGAATACAACTACAAAAATAATAATATTATTTTTATAAATTGCTGAGGGACAATAAACCAGACATACCTCAAATGCGTTAATTATTATATCGCTTAAAATGTGACTTAACTTTTATAGCCAATTAGTAAATTAATTCACATCTTTTGCTTAACTTCATTCCCAAATTTTTAGTTTGCCACATTTGGTAATTTAGGTCAAAAAATGTCTGAAGAGAAACGCAACATAAGACAAACAAGAACTAATTCTACGTTTAACAGGATAGAAAAAATTCATCCTCACAAGATGATATTGTATCTTTTTATCCTGGGGAGTTCTATTATTTTTACTTTTATGTTAGTTGCATATTCGTTCAATATGCCGACTAATAGCCTGTACCAATATACGTTTCCAAAGGTTTTCGTAATCAGTGTAATAATTATGATGCTTTCAGGGTTTAGTCTTTCCCACATGAGCTATGCCCTTGAAAAAGAGCAACTTTCGCGAATGAGAAATTTTATGCTAACCGCTTTTATATTGGGTTTATCATTTGCAATTTTTCAATATGTAGGTTGGCAACAGCTCAAACAGCAAGGTTTGTTCCAAGCCGGCAAAGCTGCACCTACTTATCTGTATATTATCACCGGGCTACATTTGGTTCACTTTATAAGTGCCATGATTATGCTATCGATTTACATGATAGATGTATATCGGTATGAAAAGGACCCAGTGAAAATTTTAATTTTTGTAACTAACCCTTATGAAAAGATCAAATTAGACATGCTGAATACCTATTGGCAGTTTTTAAATATCCTTTGGTTAATTTTGTTTTTCTATTTTTTATACTCATTGTAAATCATGTTTTTCTATTTAGCTATTTTTTCTTTTTTACATTTTCATCCCATGAAAACTCATCCTATTTTAAAGCCCTATCATTGGCAAAATCGAATTCTTATCATCTTTAGCCCGGATGCAGAGAATGACCAGCTAAAGAAGCAGCAAAATATATTTTCTAAAAATACATCTGCTTTAAAAGAACGAGATCTCGTATTATTTGAGATATTACCTACAAAAGGCGAAAATCCACGGCAAAAACAAATGAACCAACAAGAGGTAGAGTCATTAAGGGACCATTATAATATTAATAATGAGGAATTTAAATTATTACTCATTGGCAAAGATGGTGGTGTAAAAGAAGTTTTTAATGAAGTTGTTGCCATGGAAAATATAAATAAAGTAATAGATGCTATGCCTATGAGACAGCGAGAAATGCGCAAAAATTAATGAAATATTATCTGGCCATTTTTTTACTATTTTCTACATTTGGTAGTATTATAGCTCAGAACGACGCACAAGATCTGCAGGGCAATGAAACTTTTCTACCAAAATTATACAATCATGAAAAACGGATTTTCCTTCTATTTAGCCCTTCCAAAAAAGATGATAGATATGAAAAGCAAATGAGCATTTTGCTCCAAAATCGGGATGTATTAACAGAAGCAGGTGTGGCTTTGTATAAAATATTTCCAAAGGAAGGCCTTACCCCATTGAACAAACACCTTGCCACGGCAAACGTACTTAAAATGAGGCAGCAATTTAATGTTGAGGATAATGATTTTGCGTTAATGTATGTTACTGTAAAGGGTGCCGTACAAATGAGACAGGAAGATGTGACCGACATTGAAAGATTACTTACAGTAATTGACACCACTACCTATGTCAGGCCCGATTATCAATTTTCGCCCAATGATTATTAGTTGCTATTAAGTACGCTTTAGTGCGTTTGACTTATCAATATTTTATTTAAAAAAAGCCCCGGTTTATTATTGTTGAGCTGTTTTTGCTAAAAACTCTTCGTAGGTGCCCAGCTTGTCAATTATTTGCTCAGAGGAAACAGAAACTATCCGGTTGGCCACAGTTTGTGTAAACGTATGATCGTGAGAGGTAAATAAAACTGTACCAGGATAATTTTGCAGCGCATTGTTAAAGGCGGTAATGGATTCAAGATCCAGGTGATTAGTCGGTTCGTCCAGTATTAACATGTTTGCTCCTTGCAGCATCATTCGAGATATCATGCACCTTACTTTTTCTCCGCCCGATAACACGTTGCATTTTTTCAAGGTTTCCTGACCGGAAAAAAGCATTTTACCTAAAAATCCACGGATATATACTTCATCTTTTTCTCCATCAGAATATTGCCTCAACCAGTCGATCAAATTATCGTCTGATTGAAAATATGATTCATTTTCATTGGGTAAATAAGCGGTGGTGATGGTTTGCCCAAATTTATAGGTGCCATTATCAGCCGGTATCTCGCCCATCAAAATTTTGAAAAGAGTAGTAATGGCAATACTGTCCTCACCAATGAAAGCAATTTTATCCCCTTTATTGACGAAAATATTCAGGTCTTCAAATAATTTTCTACCGTGCAGTATTTTACTCAAGTTCTTTATTTCGAGAATTTGGTTCCCTGCTTCTCTGTTTTGATTGAAAATAATGGCCGGATACTTTCTATTGGAGGGTTGTATATCTTCAATAGTAATTTTTTCTAAAAGTTTTCTGCGGCTTGTAGCTTGTCGACTTTTAGAAGCATTGGCACTAAATCGGGCTATAAATTCCTGAAGCTCCTTTTTCTTTTCTTCCGCTTTCTTGTTGGCACTGCTACGCTGACTAAGTGCCAATTGGCTCGACTCATACCAAAAAGTGTAGTTTCCGGTAAATATTTTTATTGAACCAAAATCAATATCGGCTACATGGGTACAAACCGTATCAAGAAAGTGTCTGTCATGCGATACTACTATTACCGTATTATTAAAATCCAGCAAGTAATTTTCCAGCCATTCAATTGTATGTAAATCAAGATCGTTCGTAGGTTCATCCAAAATCAAAATGTCAGGATTTCCAAATAAGGCCTGGGCTAAAAGTACTCGTACTTTTTGATTATTACTTAATTCTTTTAACTGCTTATAATGATGTTCCTCTGCAATGTTTAACCCACTCAAAAGGCTTCCCGCATCCGATTCTGCATTCCAGCCATCCATTTCCACAAACTCCGCTTCTAATTCAGAAGCAATATTACCATCGTCCTCTGTGAAATCGGCCTTGGCATACAACGCTTCTTTTTTCTTCATTATCTGCCAAAGCTTTTCATGTCCCATCATTACCACATCCAGCAACAAATGCTCATCATACTGAAAATGATCTTGTCGCAACACGGCCATTCTTTTTCCAGAATCGACATGTACTGCACCGGAAGAAGGAGTTGTTTCACCCGACAAAATTTTCAAAAAGGTAGATTTACCTGCACCATTGGCTCCTATTATGCCATAACAATTGCCTTGAGTAAACTTAATATTTACTTCATCAAAAAGAACGCGCTTTCCGTATTGGAGGGATATATTTTCAGTTGATATCATATGTTTTCAAAATAAGCCTGCAAAAATAGTTCATTTTGAATTATTTGCGAAGGATAGAAAGTTTAATTAAACGATTGAGGAGACTGCCAATATAAATTACAAGCTTATTTACTCTATTTAATCTTTCGCAGACCATTTTTCATAACATAATGGGGTATTTCTTTTTTAAGTATAAAAAGAGAAATATTATGTTAAAACAAAGAATAAAACTTATTTCGGCAATAGTATTCAATAAGTGCACTTATAAAATTTTATTTCATAAACACGTGTGGAGTTTTATAGGCACTAAATTGAAAAATAATTTTAATAAAAAAAGCAAGAATATCTTTTCGTGGCAATAAATCTATAATTTTGTCTATAAAAGGCAAACCGTGAAAAACTTTATTGTTATTTTCTTAATATTATTCGCTGTTGATGGCTGGTGTCAATGTATGCCCGAGACCAAATCTTTTCAAGTAGGGGAAGATTTGCAATATGATGTATATTACAATTGGGGAATAATATGGTTGCATGCAGGAGAGGTTTTTTTCAAGGTTCAGGAAGGTAATTATAAAAATACTTCAGCATATCATTTTTACAGTGTTGGCAGCTCATTCGAAAGTTACGATTGGATTTACAAAGTAAGAGATACCTTTCAAACTTATGTAAATAAACAAAATTTTAACCCACTTTATTTTTCTCGTAACACTTATGAAGGCGGTTATGTAGTGGATAATGAATATAAATTCAATTATGAAACTGAGCAGATAAAATCTTCCACTTTTAATTCTAAAAGTGAAAAGAAAAATGATATTCTTAAAATTCAACCATGTACTTTTGATGTATTAAGCATTATCTATTATTCTCGCACGTTGTCTTATGAAAAATACAAGCCAAATCAAAAAATACCTATAACTGTAATAATAGATGGAAAAATATATGAATTATATATTCGCTATCTTGGCAAGGAACGCATAAAGTCAAAAGATGGTAAAAAATATGATTGCATAAAGTTTAGTCCTCTTTTAGTAGAAGGTACAATTTTTAGTGGTGGTGAAGATATGACTGTTTGGGTAACCGATGACCAAAACAGGGTGCCAATATTAGTAGAAGCAAAAATACTTGTTGGGTCAATTAAAACTTATTTAAGAGAAGCTAAACGAATAATCAATCCTCCACTCATAGGCAAAAATTAAACAGTAAGTTTTAGTTTTTAAGCATTTTGAGTACTGCGGTAAGCCTATCTTTCAAATTTCTTCGGTCGATGATCATATCTACAAAACCATTTTCCAACAAAAATTCGGAGGTTTGAAACCCTTTGGGTAAATCTTTGCCTATGGTTTCTCTTATCACCCTGGGGCCTGCGAATCCAATTAAAGCTCCTGGTTCGGCAATATTTAAATCTCCCAGCATAGCAAAAGAAGCTGTTACACCACCTGTGGTAGGATCAGTAAGTAAAGATATGAAAGGAATTTTTGCCTCGGAAAGCAAGGCTAGCTTAGCAGAAGTTTTGCCAAGCTGCATCAATGAAAAACCACCTTCCATCATCCGTGCTCCGCCTGACTTGGAAATAATAAGTAAAGGTATCTTATTTTTAAGCGAGTAATCAATTGCACGGCCAATCTTTTCGCCTACTACAGAACCCATAGAACCACCAATAAAACTAAAGTCCATACAGGCAATTACCAGGTCGAGGCGATTTATTTTTCCATGTGCCGTTCTTACTGCATCTTTCAATTCAGACTTTTTCTGGGAGTCAACAATCCTTTTCGAATATGGTTTGCTATCAATAAATTTAAGTGGGTCATCCGATACTAAATTCCGATCCAGCTCTTTAAATTCGTTATCATCAAAAAGTATTTCAAAATATTCTTTGGATCCTATGCGTACGTGGTAATCATCATCAGGGCTCACAAATGCATTTTTTCGAAGCTCTCGCATATGAACGATATTACCTTGCGGAGTTTTATACCATAAGCCATCAGGCACTTCTTTCTTTTCTGCAGTTGGAGTGTGTATCCCTTTATCTTTTCTCTTAAACCACGACATCTATTTCTATTCCTTTTTTATTTTCAAATGTGGCGACAAAATTAGTAAAATATGCTGCATAAAACCAGCAAGTTACTTTATTTCACTACCATTTGATCTGATCAAATATTGAATAACTAATTTATTTAGTTTTTATGCTAATTTATTTAATATATTTGCCCACTTACAATAAAAATATTTACTAACATTATTAGGATTATGGAGTATATAAAAGGCAGAGGAGCTCAATTTAATCAACCCAATAGCTTTGTAAAAAACTCGATAGCTCAAGAGCATGTAGAAGGCATTGATGAGGAAATTAATCTTAATCAATCAACGCGATTATATGAGGAGAGCGCCAGGAATATAGTAAATAAAGTAGATAGCCCTGATTTGGGCAATACACATTATATCAACCCTTACCAGGGGTGCGAGCATGGCTGCATCTATTGCTATGCCCGAAACACCCATCAATATTGGGGCTATAGTGCAGGCTTAGATTTTGAAAACAAAATTATAGTAAAGAAAAATGCAGCTCAATTATTGGAAAAGTATTTTAACAAGAAAAACTACAAACCACATGTAATTAATATTGCAGGAAATACTGATTGCTACCAACCTGCTGAAAAAGAATTGAAAATAACCCGTCAACTACTAAAAGTATTTTTAAAGTATGGTAATCCTGTAGGATTAATCAGTAAGAATAGCTTGATATTGAGAGATATAGATATTTTGCAAGAATTAGCTAAAGATAACTTGGCCAGGGTAATGATATCTGTTACTTCACTCAACGATGAATTGCGGAGAAAAATGGAGCCTCGAACTGCCAGCTATCAAAAAAGACTAAAGGTGATTTCTACTTTAACCGAGGCAGGAATTCCTACCGGTGTAATGCTGGCACCTATTATACCTGGCCTTACTAATTATGAAATACCTGCTATCGTGAAGCAAGTAGCGGAAGCTGGAGCAGTAAAAATAGCCTACACCATGGTAAGGCTCAATGGTGAAGTGAAACATATTTTTCGGGATTGGCTTGTAAAAAATTATCCTGAAAGAGCGGCCAAGATTTGGAATCAAATTGCTGAAACTCATGGAGGCAAAGTTAATGACAGCCAATGGGGCCGCCGACTTAAAGGTGAGGGCAAATTGGCCGATAGCATCAAAGCTATTTTTGATGCTTCCGTGAAAAAATTTATGTCAGATAAAAATTTTCCTGATTATAATTTTCAGGCATTTCGCCCAGGAGGAAATCTTAAATTATTTTGATCTTTCGCGAAAACCCAACCAACCAAAAATGTCTACATCTTTTGATCAATCCTTATAATTCAAAAGGAAGCAATAAGAAATAATATTTATTCTGGTTTTTTGTATACTTCATGTTTTACAATATCTAAATAAAATTTCTATAAATGTAAAGTTACCCTCCCCTAAAAAAAATGGCTCAATATGAATTCGTGTGGAAGACATAAACAGGACTGAAAAAGTAAAAAAATGCATATGAAATACATTTTTATCACAGGCTTAGAAAGTACATTTGCATATAAACCACCTCCTGTCCGCCATTGTCGGACTTCCCCCTCCTTGATTAAGGGGTGAGTGAGAAATCAGAAATTCCAGAATTTAACAATTTCATTAACTACAGTTTATCTACCAATTTATTAAATAGTGTAATTACAAGAAGTTTATCTTTCTTGCTAATTTCAAAGCATAAATTTATAATCTACAGAATTTCATATAGATATAAAACAGTGTATTTAAGTTCATAATTTAGTTTGAATCATTGAATAATAATCGTGATTATTTTGAAGCATCCAGTGCTTGATTCAAGTCCGCTTTTATATCATCCATATGTTCCAGCCCTACAGATACACGCAGCATACCTGGCGTAATTCCTACAGATGCTCTTTCTTCATCCGATAATTTAGAATGAGTGGTAGAAGCAGGGTGCGTGGCTATTGTACGTGTATCGCCTAAATTTGCCGTAAGACTGCACATTTTCAAATGGTTGAGAAAATTGCGGCCACGAGACAAGCCTCCTTTAACCTCAAAGCTTACTACCCCTCCTCCCATGCGCATCTGTTTTTTGGCCAATTCGAATTGAGTATGAGATGGCAAGAAAGGATATTTTACCCAATTGACTTCGGCATGTTGTTGCAACCATTCGGCCAAAGCCAAAGCATTTTGGCAGTGTTTTTCCATTCGCACCGCCAAAGTTTCAAGGCTCTTTGAAAGCACCCAACTATTAAAGGGAGATAAAGCAGGACCGGTATGACGGGCAAACCCCCTAACTTTTTTGATTAAGTCATTTTTCCCCAGCACGCACCCGCCTATGGTTCTACCCTGTCCATCAATAAATTTTGTGGCCGAATGGGTTATTATATCAGCCCCAAAATGCGCAGGATTTTGTAAATAAGGTGTAGCAAAACAATTGTCAACTATTAAAAGAATATTGTGCTTTTTGGCCAGGTCGGAAAGCCATTGCATATCAATTAAATCCAGTGACGGATTAGAGGGCGTTTCTGCAAAAATTAATTTTGTGTTAGGCTTTATGTTCTTTTCCCATTCTGCCGGTTTTTCAATAGGCACATATGTATGATCAATATTCCAGCGAGGAAATATTTTTGTAATGATTTGATGGGTAGATCCAAACAATGATCTGCTTGCCAGCAAATGATCACCGGCATCAAGAAAAGCTGCCATACTACTGAACATTGCTGCCATACCCGAGGCGGTGGCAATTCCATCTTCAGTACCTTCAAGCAAGCACATTTTTTTTATAAACTCGTCATTATTCGGATTGGAAAATCTGGTGTAAATGTTGCCATCCAGTTCATCGGCAAAAAGTGCGCGGGCGTGTTCAGCATCTTCAAATACGAAGCTGGAAGTGGCAAAAATCGGTACGGCATGCTCACTTTCTCCTGATCGGGGCACCTGTGTGCGTATCGCGTTTGTTTCGAATTTATCTGATTTTTTCATTCTTTCTCCACGGTAATTTGATAGGTAATTTTAGCAGTTTTTTCCAGCATCCGCGCTACAGAGCAATATTTATCTATGGACAGAGAAACTGCTTTTTCTACCTTGTTTTGATCCATATCTCCTTTGAATTTGAAATGCAGATCTATAGCTGTAAATACACTGGGGGCGGCATCTCCTTCCCTTTCAGCATTAACTTCAATTTGCAAGTCGTCCAACGGCTGACGCTGTTTTTTTAAAATATCCACAATATCTATGGCACTGCAGCCACCCACTGCAGCCAACAAAGTTTGCATAGGCCTAAACCCTCCATTTACACCCCCTACTTTATCGCTTCCATCCAATAAAAATGAATTGCCACTTTCATTGGTGGCTTCCATCAGCACTGCATCATTTTTCCGCTTTAATTGTATTTTCATAAAAAAAATGTTTTATCCAATATTTACAAATATAGTGTTTTGCAATGTGCTGGTAAAACAGAAGCTTGCTTTATAATGGAGCATTTCAATAGAATTTTTAGCCTATAAATAATAAAGGGGTAACAGTTTTTATCTAAATGCTTTAAGTCTGCTATTAACTAATCTTCTAATACACTGGCCATAAAAGTTGATTTAGATGCTAGCCATATGGTAAAAAATAACAATGCCCAATAAAGGTAAATCATGTAGTAATCGGTGGTGTCTTTGTATCGCGTTTCTTTTATTTCTGCTTTTTCCAATTCATTGATTTCTGAAAAAACTTTTTCCAATGCCATATTGTCTGAAACACGATAAAATTGCCCCTCACCAATTTCAGCTATTTCCTTTAAGGTAGTTTCATCCAGTTCATTTTCAATATATCGGGTGCGACCAAAAAAATCCTTACCAAAAGGTACTTTTCCTTCTTTACCAATAGCAATGGTATAAATTTTAATTCCATAGGCCTGGGCTAGTTCAGCGGCTGTAATAGGGTCGATATTGCCGGCATTGTTTTCTCCATCACTGAGCAAAATCAAAACTTTTGATTGGGTTTTTGACTCTCGCATTCGATTAGTACCTACTGCCAAGGCACTTCCAATGGCAGTTCCTCTATTTTCAATCATCTCAAAGTCAATATCCCCAATATAAGCATTTAGCATTTCATAGTCTGTAGTAAGGGGGCTGAGGGAGTATGCTTCACCGGAAAATATAACCATACCTATTCGATCTTGAAATCGGCCGGCAATAAATTCGGTAGCTGTATTTTTTGCTGCTTCAAGCCGGTTGGGTCTAAAGTCTTGTATCTGCATTGATTCCGAAATGTCCATTACCAGCATTATGTCGATGCCTTCAGTCCATTGCTCCACTTTTTCATTAGTACTTTGGGGCCTGGCCAGCGCTATCAATACCATGCAAAAAAATAACATGGCAAATAATGAAGGCAGAAAACGCAGTAAGCTTACAGGATCAAATTTCAATTCCTTTTCGGGCAAGGCTACATCCAGCTTTTGTGTTTTGTAGTGAAGAATTAACCATCTGATAATAAAAATAACAGGGATAAGCAATAAAAGCCAAAGCACGAATTCATTTTCCCACTCAAACGATTTCAACACTGACCAGCTGAACCATCTGAGCGAAAACCAATCTTTTATTGCCTCATTAATTTCCATGTTTTATTGCCTCTATTTTATATCGATAAGAATTGATAGAATAATCCAGTAAGTTTTTATAATTCCGGTCCAGATCATCTGCTTTCACATTGGCGTAAATGTCTCTGTCAATGCTTCTTAATGCTTCTTTTAACTCCGGATGCTTTACAAAAATTTCTTTACTGGTTTGTTTAGTGTAAGGTTCTTTTTCCAATCGCTCCAGGTAATTTTTCCAGGTGATCAATATTTCCTCACTCTTATTTTTTCCTTCACCATTGGAACGCTCCAGCAAAGAATTATATTTCGTGAGGTATCGCTCGTGATCTTTCTTAAGCTTACGCATTCGAAACTCTCTCCTCACTTTATCACCAAATATTATAAACAATATCACTGCAATTGCAAGGGCTGCTACTAATATTGCAAGGGCATAAGGATAGTTAAATTCAGTTTCAACCTCTTGAAAAAAGCTGGTTTCTTTCAAATTGACAGAATCTGGCAAAACCGTTACTACCTGCTTAAAAATGAGAGAATCTAAAGATGCATATATGGCAGTACTATCACCTTCTTTTACTATAAAAACCGGCAAGGTCAATTCTTGTACAGTATCTAGTTCGAAGGTTCTCAAATAATACACTACGCTATCAAAACTGGTAGCACTATCGGATTGCGTGTAAAAATAATCCCGATAACTTAGTTCAAAAGATGAAAAATTAAAGGTAGAATCAGGAAAAACGACATTCAACTCACTGGGATACCTGAATGATAAGCTGTAAGGAACAGGTTTTCCCAATTTAAAACTATCTTGCAAAAACTGACCCTGAGGCTTGAGCTGTTGAGCATTTGCCACTAACCCGACGGCAAAGACCAACAGTACAATTATTGAATATCGCCTGTAAATATTATTTAAACCTAACTGCATTGCTCCTGATTTTAAATAATTTTATAAGTTTAGGCACATAATCCTCATCTGTGTTTACTTGCAAATAGCTAGCATTATTTTTTCGACACAAATCCGCCAGCTCAGTTTTATTTTTTCCATAGGTCTTGTTCATATTTTCCCTAAAGGCGCTGGAGGAAGTATTTACCCAAATGGTTTTTCTGGCCTCTTTATCATAAAGCGGCACTATGCCAAGATTTGGCAATTTTGTTTCTCTTTTATCAAACAAGTGAATGATAACCAGGTCGTGCTTATGAGCTAAGGCTCTTAAATTGTGTTGATAGTTCTCATCAATAAAATCACTTATGATAATAATAACACTGCGCCTTTTTATCATATCCAAAGCCAATAAAATGGACTTACTCAGGTTGGTTTTATACGATACCGGCTTAAACGAAAACAATTTTTGTATTAATTGATATCCATGCTTAGGCCCTTTTCCAGGTTTTACGTACATTTCTTTTTGATCAGAAAAGCAAATAAGGCCTACCTGGCTATCTTCTTTGATAGAAGATAAAGTAAGTACCCCGCAAATTTCTTTACCAAGATCTATTTTTTGACGGCCGCTTTTCCCAATTTCTTGTGAAGCACTTACATCCAACAGGAAGAAAACCGTTTGTTCTTTTTCTTCTTTAAAAGTTTTGATAAAGGTTCCATGTCCCTTAGCAGAGGCGTGCCAGTCTATACGACGAATATCATCACCATATTGATACGACCTCACATCGTCAAACTCAAGCCCACTCCCTTTAAAAATGGAATGAAAATCACCTTGCATTTGCGATTTCACTACTTTGCGAATGCGTATTTCGTAACTTCTTAACTTTTTAAGTAATTCCTTAATATTCATTTACTTTAAGGATTTTTGCAATTTATATCAACTTTCTATCGCCTATCATAAACTTTCAGTTTAACAACTGGCTTATTTTTCCCAATAACAATTTATTGACGAAACATAACCAAATGGACACGATTAGCATTATGCGTAATTGGCAGTATATTTGTAAATAATTTAAAACTCAAAATTAGAACAATTATTTAAATTACAATAATGAAGTATATCCCGATATTTTTTCTTTCCCTATTTTTATTTTCCTGCAACAACGACAAACCGGATGGTTTGATCAGTAAAGACGAAATGACAAACCTACTAATAGAAATGCATATAGCAGAAGCCAAAGTTAATACTTTAAATCTTGGCAACGACTCCTCAAAAATTGTAATTGATCTGATGATGGAAAAAGTACTGGAAGATTTTGATTATAGTCGGGAAGAATATTTGAGAAGCTATAATTATTATCTGCAAGACGTAAGAGTAATGGAAAACCTGTATGCTCGTGTTGTAGATAGTTTAAGCTTGCGAGAAGAGCTAAATAATTCTTATTAACTGCTGGAACAGATATTTATGTTATACCCGAAAAACTTTGAAGATAAATTAAATTTTGATAAAATCAGGGAGATTATTACTGACAACTGCCTGAGTAACCTTGGAGTAAAGTACGTGGAGAAAATGAGGTTTTCCACTGATTTTGATAAAATAGACAAGTGGCAAAAACAAACTTCTGAGTTCAAAAAAATAATAGACCAACAAGAGCCTTTCCCTGCCAACAACTACATCGATGCATTACAGCATTTACCCAAGGGCAAAGTACCGGGTTCATTTTACAGCGAAGAAGAACTTTTTGATATATCGCTTTCATTAAAAACCATTGTTGCTGCTCTTTCTTTTTTAAAAAAGCGTAAAGAAGACTTCCCCGTTTTATTTGAACTGGCTAGTAATATTGAAGTAGACGCGGCTCTAATCGATGCCATAGAAAAAATAGTGGATGAAAAGGGTCAAATAAAAGATAATGCCAGTCCTGAATTGAGCAGCATTCGCTCACAAGTTAGAAAACAAGAATCCCAATTACGCTCTACTGTACAATCTATTTTAAAAAATGCCATTAGCAAAGGCTATACTGATGAGGGAGTAACCGTGGCGCTTCGTAACGGCAGAATGGTGATTCCTGTAAACGCGGCTAGTAAAAGGCAATTGAAAGGTTATATTCAAGACCAGTCATCCACCGGTCAAACTGTTTTTGTTGAACCGGCAGAATCCATTGAAATAAGCAATGAGATAAAAGAACTAGAGTATCAGCAAAGACGAGAAATCATCAGGTTGCTAACCAAAGTAACCGATGCGATCAGGCCTTACATCGATGATCTGAAAAAAGCTTACAACTTTTTGGGGATAGTTGATTTTGTGCGCGCCAAAGCTAAATTAGCTATTCAATTGCAATCCAACCTGGTTTATTTAAAAAATGAACCTATGGTAAAATGGCACAATGCACGGCACCCATTGCTCTACCTGGCGCATGGCAAGGCGGGCAAAAAAGTGGTGCCTCTCACTATTGAAATGAGCCAGCAACAACGCATACTGGTGGTTTCAGGGCCTAATGCTGGTGGAAAATCAGTTACCTTGAAAACATTAGGATTGTTACAATACATGTTTCAATGCGGACTGATGGTACCCACGGGAGAAGGGTCTACCATGGGGATTTACAAAAATATTTTTATTGATATTGGCGATGAGCAGTCGATTGAAAATGATTTGAGTACCTATAGTTCACACTTGACCAATATGAAGCATTTTGCCATCAGGTCCGATAAGCAAACACTGTTTTTAATTGACGAATTTGGCACCGGAACAGAGCCTCAGATAGGCGGAGCAATTGCAGAGTCCATTTTAATGGAACTGAATAATGCCAAGGCACAAGGCGTGGTAACCACCCATTACGGCAACCTTAAAAAATTTGCCGATGAAAATGAAGGATTGGTAAATGCAGCGATGCGATTTGACGTGGATCAATTGGAACCTTTATACCAACTTGAGGTAGGAAAACCCGGCAGCTCATTTGCCCTGGAGATAGCACAGAAAATTGGTTTGCCTCGAAAAATTTTGCAAAAAGCTAAATCAAGCGTGGGATATGAGCAAATAAAATTTGAAAAGTTGCTTTCAAAATTGGAGTGGGACAAAAAACAGCAAGATGAACGCTGGCAGCAATTGAAAGAAAACGAAAGAAAGCTACAAAAAGAGCTTAGTCAATATCAGCACTTGTCGGAAATATTGGAAAATAATAAGAAAAAAATTATCAATGACGCCAAAGAGCAAGCTAAAAATTTACTTAAAGAGGCTAACCAGAAAGTAGAAAAAACAATAAGGGATATAAAAGAAAACAAAGCAGAAAAAGAAGCCACCAAAAAGCTACGTAAAGAACTGAATGATTTTAAGAAGAGTATAGGAGATAAAGAAACAGTAAAAGAACCTGAAGAAACGAAATACGAAGTAGTGCCAGGTGAAATAATGGCAGGGGATTGGGTACGCCTGAAAGGACAAACTGCAGTAGGCAAAGTAGTGAATAAAAAAGGTAAAGACCTCGAGATAATAATTGGTAACTTGACTTCAAAAATTAAAGTTAATCGCCTGGAAAAAGTATCGGCCAAAGAAGCCAGGAAAACCACTCGTGAAGCCTCAACACCTACCAGCCGCTCCGGAGTAAACATCAATCAGAAAATGGCCAGCTTTAGCCCCAATCTTGATATCAGAGGCCAGCGAGCTGAGCAGGCTTTACCCAAGGTGGATGAAATGATGGACAATGCCCTGATGCTAGGCTATAATGAATTAAAAATTGTACATGGCAAAGGTGATGGAATATTAAGGCAGGTAGTAAGAGATCATCTTAGGCGAAGCTACAACAACATTAAAAAGATGGCCGACGAACATGCCGACCGTGGCGGTTCGGGAGTTACTTTGGTTGAATTAAAGTAGTTGTGGTTGCTCATAATAATTACTTCGCCCGTAAGGGCTTTTCTAAAATTCATTATCTTTAAATTCAGCTATATCAGTAATATTTGCTTCTGTTTTTATACTTCTTGTATTGCATAGAAAATACCCTTATGAACAACATAACTTACCCATTGACAAAAACCGCTTGTCATTATACTGTAAATAATAAACTTATGATTAATTCCAGAATATTTGTACTTATTCAGCTACTGATAATTTCGTTGTTTTCAATTCACCTGCAAGCTCAGGATAAACCTAATATTGTATTGATAATGGCCGATGACGTGGGAGCCGAGGTGCTGCAAACCTATGGTGGAGAAAGTTACTCCACTCCAAATTTAAACAAGCTGGCAGAAAACGGCCTACAATTCAACTATGCTTTTACTACCCCGCTTTGCACCCCTACCCGGGCACAAGTAATGAGTGGCCAATACCCCTTTCGCAATGGCTGGACAGGTGGTATCTGGGAGCAACCTGAAGATAATCAATACATGAGTCCTTCCATTTTCAATTTTGCCCAAATGCTTAAAAATACGGGGTACACCACTGCCGTGGCTGGCAAATGGCAGCTGGCCAGGTTTGACAACCGTCCTGACCATCCTGAAAATGTGGGTTTTGATGAGCACTGTCTCTGGACCTGGCAATATGATAAAAGTCTGCCACCAGGCGTTGCCATGGAAGGGCCAGAGAAACCAGCACGCTTCTGGAGCCCGGGCATATGGCAAAATGGAAAAATAATGCAGGATGTAGCCGGTAAATATGGCCCGGATATTTACACGAATTTTTTACTTGATTTCATGGAGCGCCATCAGTCCCAACCATTTTTTGTTTACTTTCCCATGACGTTGGCTCATTTTCCCTTTGTTTACACTCCGGGAACAACAGCAGGTGGTAACAAGCAGGAGAATTTTACCAAAATGGTACCTTACATGGATATGTTGGTAGGCAAAATTGTGCAAAAGCTAGAAACCTTAGGTTTGAGAGAAAATACGCTTTTAGTTTTTACCGGTGACAATGGTACCGACCGTAACCAAAGCTCGCGATGGAAAGGCAAGCCAGTGCCCGGTGGAAAAGGAAATATGACTGATGCCGGTACGCGGGTGCCACTAATCGTAAGCTGGCCAGGTACTACTCCTGCTAGTCAGCAGGTTAATCATCTGGTAGATCTATCAGATATGCTGCCCACATTTGCGGAAGCCGCGGGAGCTGAAATTCCGCCTAATCATTTCGTGGATGGGCAAAGCATTTTGCCACTGATTAAAGGTGATAGCGGTGAAACACGTGACTGGATTTTCTGCCAACTGGGTAATCAATGGTTTTTCCGAACCAAAGACTATCGCTTGCATCAGGACGGTACTTTTTACCAAATGAAAGGATTTTACGAACCGGAAGAAATTACTATAATAGATGAAGCGGCAACCATGAAAGTAAAAAAGGAATTGGAGAAAGCTGCTAAGATTTATGGTTTAAAACAATAATAACCAAGCGGGGATTTTACCTCCCGCCTGATTTTTTTGATTATTCTTTTATTTTTACGTGCAAAGGATCATAATTAATACCACCTGTGCCTATTATTCCAAAAATGGTTTCACCAGGCTGAAGGTTATAATTAATAATATTATATTCACTGAGTTCATCAAAAAAATTGGTGTTTGCCGAACCAGCTACTACCATATTTCCAACACTTATTCCAGGCCCAAGTGCCAAACCTATAGGATATACTTGAGTAGAATTATTATTTGTTACGTAAATATTCGTAAATGAAAGTAAAAGATACAGCAAATATATAGGTACCGGTTGCTTAATAGTATTTTTTATTGTTAAAGGATCAAGTAAAAAGATACTTCTAGAGCCAGCATAAAACTGAAGGTCGTCTACAGTATTTAGAACGCGATCGGTATTATTGGTTAATTTAACGGCAATTACTTTAACATCTCTTTTATCTTCCCGTTTTGCATATTTTGCATTACCTTTTTCTGCTAATACATCATATTTATAAGCAAAGAAAACACCGTCATCCTCATTTTTAGCAGTATAATTTAAGGTTTGCGGGCGAATGGGTTTATAAGTAGATGCGCATCCGCTTAAAAAGAAAATGATCGTTAAAATTTTAATAGATAATATTTTTTTCATAGTGTACATTGTAATTTAAAATAATAGTAATGCGGGCAAATTAGTCACTTTTTTATTTATAAAAAAATCTTTTTGTAATCTAAGACTTAAATTTTTTATTAATAATTGAGGCAAAACATTAACTAAAAACAACCTGTAAATAATTTATGCAAAACTTAACACCACGAGATACCGATCGCATCATAGAAATGGCCTGGGAAGACCGAACCCCGTTTTCAGCCATTGAATTTCAATTTGGTTTACCAGAAAAAGAGGTGATAAAGTTGATGCGAAAAGAGTTGAAGTCTTCAAGTTTTAAAATGTGGCGTAAGCGCGTTAATTCAGGCGTAAGTAGTAAGCACCGGATGAAGCGTTCCGACGAGATCAGGAGATTTAAATGCAGCCGGCAAAGAAAAATTTCGGGTAATAAAATTGCCAAGAGGTGAAATTGATGTAAATTTAATTGTACAGTTAAATACAATTATAAAAGAATGTGCTTAAATGGTACTTTTCTATTTATTTGATTTACATTAACAATAATTAAAAATTATGCGTGAAGCTGTTGAAATGGCAATTTCTAAATTTATCTCGAGAGATTTGCCCCGAGATGCTGCATATTTTCAAGAAAAGAAAAAAGAAGTTATTCATTTAGTTAAACGATTGAAACTTCTGGTTATCAGGTTGCCTGGGAACCACCGGTAGACATGTTCAATTTTTACCATCTACAGATTCCAATTGACAAGGATTTAACTGCCGAAGGCAGATCTACAAATTTCCTACATATTCTTATTTCTAATTTCAGCAATTTTGCGATGACCTGTTGGACTTATTTTTTAGCTACTGATTTTAATGAATTAATTGCTATGGATTTATCATCAGACAATTCAAAAGAAACCGAACATTGGAGGCAGATTAAGCAAACCATAAAAAAAGCAATTTTATTCTTTTGGCCTCATCTGAAGCTAACGAGCCCACAGCATATTCACCCTGGCCACACAAAGAAAACCTAGCCTTAGTTAAACATATTCTTTTTCCCGGCTGCATCCCATTTTGTGAATAATAGTTATAATCAGATTTACAATTCCTAATTCTTACACGTATCCCTTCGCCTGCAAATTGAACAACTCGGCGTATTTGCCACCTTTGGCCAGTAATTCCTCATGACTACCTAGCTCCTCCATTTGGCCATTTTTTAAAACTAATATTCTGTCGGCCATACGCACCGTAGAAAAACGGTGGGAGATCAGTACCGCAGTTTTATCTTTACTTAAGTCTGAAAAGCGTAGAAAAACGTCATGCTCGGCGCGAGCATCCAGGGCAGCTGTGGGTTCATCCAATATCAAAAGCTGAGCATCGCGCATATACACTCTGCCAAGGGCAATTTTCTGCCATTGACCGCCGCTCAGCTCCACACCGTTGGCAAATCTCCGGCCTATCATTTGGTCGTAGCCATCGGGCAGCTGTTTTACCACCGAATCGGCCATACTCATGGAAGCTGAGCTTTCAATGCGCTCCTTGTTGTCCCGCTCATCAATATTGCCTACTCCTATATTTTCCCCAAACTTAAATTGGTACTTGACAAAATCCTGAAAGATGACCCCAATTTGCTGCCTTAGCTCCTCGGGATCATATTCGCGCAAGTCCACACCATCTAATAAAATCCTTCCTTCTGTAGGATCGTAAAGCCTGGCCAGTAATTTTACCAGGGTGGTTTTACCGGCACCGTTTTCACCCACCAGTGCCATTTTTTCCCCTTTACTCAAGGTGAAATTTAGATTTCTTACTGCCCAAAAATCGGTACCTGCATAGCGGAAGCCAAGGTTTTCAAAGGTAAATCCTTCTTTGATTGGTTGGGGGAAGTTTTTTACTTTTTCTTTACGGGCTATCTGCGGCTTGATATCGAAAAAGTCAAAGAAGTCCTGCAGGTAAAGAGCACCTTCAGCCATAGTATTGAAGCGCATCATCATACTTTCCAGCAAATTACGCATCCGCAAAAATGAACCGGCCAAGAAGGTGAGTGTGCCCAGGGTGATTAAGCCATTGATGGTTTGAATCACGATAAAAACATAAGCTACATAATAACCGGCCGTGCCCAGGGCAGATAAAAAAGAGCCCCAACTGGCTCTACGTTTAGCCAGCTTTTTATTAGCCAGATAGTAATTGTCGGCCAACCCTTTAAACCTATCGGACAAAAATGAGGCTAATCCAAAAATTTTAATTTCTTTTGCCGTTTGGTCACTGGCGCCGGTATAGCGTAAATAATCCAGCTCACGACGCTCTGGTGTCCAACCCCGCACCAACGAATAATTTTTTTCATTGAAGTAGTTTTCGCCAATAAAAGCGGGAATTAATGAGACGATAAGAATTAAGATCAGCCATGGATTGGTGGCCACTAACCCGGCTGCTAAAAATCCTATGGTAATCAGGTCCTGCATCTGGCCCAGTATCTGCGACATGAGCACCGTTCTGCCCACGGTTTGCCGGCGGGCTCTTTCCAGTTTGTCATAAAAGTCGGCATCTTCGAAGTGATACAAATCAAGTAAGGCTGCATGCTTCATCAATTTCACCGATGACTCATTGGCTACCAAATCGCCCAGCAGGCTATCGGTAAGGTTAATACCACGGGAGAGAAAATCGGAAATAATGGCTATAACAAACTCGAGGCCAATGTAAAACCAAAGCATGGAAGGGTCACTGATCTCTTTATTGATCAACAACACGATCTCATCAATGATCAACTTGCCAATGTAAAGTTGGGTAATAGGCACCGCCGCTTTCAATACTCTCAGGAAGGCATTTGCTATCGCTAATTTTTTATTGGTTCGCCAAACCATCCTCAGGAAACGAGGAATATTGCGATAAGCTTTAAATCGTTCTTTAAAATTAAGTTGTTCTTTATTGGTTGTTTTTCTTTTAGCCATTTTATTCCTTTTCCTGGCTGGCTTCAATATTAGATGCTTGTTTTACTTTCTGGTAAAAATCCGACTCTTTGATTCCTTGCAAATGCTGCCGGGTATCCTGATAAAATTGTTCCATCTTTGCCTTTTCTGCAGCACTAATAGCGACTTCATCTGTTATCTCCGCATAAAGGCTTGGTGGTAAAATTTGAAAAGTTACGTTTCCATCATGATAATTTTTATAAACCCATGTGGCCAGGTATTTATAATCTTCTATCTCCGTACCGTCACTATCTTTTTCAATGGTAACCTCTAGCATGATGCCACCATCAGTATATCTTTTTCTCTGATTAGAAATATAATTTCCTAAAGAATAAGCAACTAATTGATCCTCTCCATATTTCTTTATTGGTTGTACCACGTGAGGATGAGAACCAACTACAAGATCAGCACCATTTTCAAAAAGTAACCTGGCCAGGTTTTCTTGGTATTCATTCTCTTCTCTTTGATACTCACTACCCCAATGCATGGTAGCAATGATAAAATCAGGGTCATGTTGCCTGGCAATGGCCAATTCTTCCTTGATTGTTTCCGGTTGTATCATATTCACCACTACACCTCCGGTGGGCTTGATGCCATTTGTTCCATAAGTATAGTTGAGCAGTGCTATCTTTATTCCATTTTTTTCAAAAATCAACGGGTGTTCCAGGGCGCGCGCTTTCGCCGAGGGGTAGGTACCGGCTTTCATAAAATCCATTGTGTCCAATACGTTGTATGTTCTGGTCAAACCGCTTTTACCCCGATCCAGCGAATGATTATTGGCTGTAATTATAAGATCAAAACCTGCTTCTTCCAGGGCTATGGCCAATTGATCAGGACTGGAAAATTGCGGATAACCTTTGAAGGGAGGGCCTGCCAGCGTTACTTCCAGGTTGGCCACGGCTACATCAGCATGCTTGATATAAGGAGCTATGTATTCGTAATTGGGTGAATAATTGTAGCTGCGGGATTTTGGATCGTAGGCAGAATTGATCTGGCTGTCATGGCCCATTACGTCTCCGGCAAATACAAAGGTAACTTGATTAGGCTTTTCTTTTTCTGCTATGGATACCGGTTGAGTTGTTCGCGACTCTTCCTGATTTTGCGCGTTACCGCAATATTGGAAAAGCAACAAAGAAGCTACTAATAATATATTTCTAGTAGATGCATTTTTCATATTCCTGTTTCTTTAATCAAATAACTAGTGTGTAAATCCATTCAAAATTAAAAAAGTTCATTAAAAATGCGGATATAAATTTTAATGGTCAAATAAATCATCATAAACTATCTGGCAGTTTATTGTAGTTTTGAAGCAGCAAAAAACATTCAGCAATGAAAAAAAGATATATCGTAATTGTAGGTGGCGTCACAGTGATTGTAGCATTAATCTTCATGGAACCTCATCTACTAAAAACACTGTACTACAATTTTCCGGGCATCTATGATTATACTTTTTATGAAAATCATGTAATTGAGCCGGCCGATAACACTTATCCATGGCCTGAAGCCTCTATTTATAATAAATTTCAACTCCCCGACACTACTTTGGAAGTATTTGAAGAATATGAAACCGAAGCTTTTTTAATTATACAAAGCAAACAATTGATCTATGAAAAATATTGGAAGGATCGTGCACCCGATGATATTTCCAATTCTTTTTCAGCAGCCAAAAGCATTGTAAGTTTGTTAATCGGGATTGCTATTGAAGAGGGAAAAATAAAATCTGTTGAACAGCCGGTAGCTGATTTCGTGCCGGAATTTAAAGATCGTAATACGGAGAAGGTCACCATCAAGCACTTACTTACCATGAGTTCTGGCCTCAACTGGAACGAGAGCTACATCGATCCATTTTCTGCCACCACCAAGGCTTATTATGGCAGCGATGTAAATATGCTGGTGAAAGATCTGGAAGTGATCACGGAGCCTGGGGTAGCATTTAAATACCTAAGTGGCAATACTCAGCTGCTGGCAATGATCATAAGAAATGCCACGGGAAAATCATTGGCAAAATATGCCGAACAAAAGCTTTGGCAACCGCTACAGGCAGTGGATACAGCTCTTTGGATGATTGATGCACAAGGTATGGAAAGAGCGTATTGTTGTTTTAATGCAACTGCCCAGGATTATGCCCGCCTGGGACAACTAGTATTAGATAGCGGCCGCTGGTTTGGTAAACAAGTAGTTCCTAAGGATTATATTGCAGAAGCTACTTCACCTGCTATTTTTCTAACTGATGAAGGAGAACCGGTCGACTTTTATGGATATCAATTTTGGATTGTAGAAAGACAAGGCCAGCAAATACCCTACTTTCGGGGAATACTGGGTCAGTATATTTTCATTTTACCTGAGTACAATGCTGTAGTAGTAAGGCTTGGCCATGAAAGAGGAGAAAAAGAAAATGGTCAACACCACCCAAATGATGTGTTTGTCTATCTTGATGCAGCGATAAAAATGCTACAGCGAATGGAATAAAACCCAGGGTAAAACAAATATTTATCAAATCTATTTTTATTGTAGGGCAATGATTACCTAACTTTGACGCTTATGTTAAAAACAAATAAATATATATTATGAAATTAAAAACAATTTTTATTGTCATTTTGGTAGTTTCAATCAGCTATGCCTGCCAAAACATGCAAAAATCTTCTGCAAATTTAGAAACCGAACTTGATACAGTTAGCTATAGTCTAGGTGTAAGCATAGCACAAAATATAAAAAGCCAGGGGCTGGAAGATGTGAACGAGACAGCATTTGCTCAGGGCATAAAAGATTATTTGACCGATGAAGAAAATGTGAAAGTACAGCCTGACATGGCCAATCAATTGCTTCAAGCTTATTTTACAAACCTTCGCGAAAAAGAAGTAGAAAAAAACCGTGAAGAAAGTGAAGCCTTTTTAGAAGAAAACAAAGCAAAAGAAGGCGTACAAGTAACTGAGAGTGGCTTGCAATATAAAGTACTTGAAGAAGGTACTGGCGAAAGCCCTGAAGCCGGAGACCAGGTAAGAGTTCACTACACTGGTAAAACTATTGACGGTGAAGTATTTGACAGCTCTGTAGAAAGAGGTGAGCCTGCAGTGTTTGGAGTAGGCCAGGTAATACCAGGATGGACAGAAGCTTTGAAATTGATGAAAGTTGGTGGCAAATGGGAACTGTACATACCTTCTGATTTGGCTTATGGTGAAAGAGGAGCAGGACAACAAATTGGACCTAACGCTTCTTTAATTTTTGAAGTAGAGCTATTGGAAATAGTAGAAGGCGAACCTGCCGAAGGACAACAATAATAAAATATTATTAATTAAAAAGAGCCGTGTTAAGACATTTTATCACGGCTTTTTTTATTCTCACCTAATAACACTGATTCCCTACCTGTTTATTGTAATTTAGGGATTAATTAATTAAGGCGTATCATTTTTTCTGGTTTTTGCTTCTACAAATTGCAAGAAATAACTTATCACTTCTCGCTTATTTTGAACCTTTAATAATCTCTTTTGCTGCTGATAAAAAGCAGCAATTATGTTTTTCAATTGGTCGTCAGTAAGGCTATAGGCTTCTTTTACATCGTTTTTAAGCTTCGAATTATTGAATATACTACTTCTTAATGTATTGATTTGAGATTTTTCAGTGCTATTACTAAATTCTGCCGGTCTATCAGTTAGACCGGCAATAAATATTGGCGTTCTATATTTATTTGCGACCATTTGCAAGCGTTCTTCCTGAAGTGCGGTACCATTGAGTAGAATTGTATGTCTTTCTAAATGCATAAGCAGCGAGGTCCAATAATGATGCTTTCTTACGATAAGTAGTATCGGATAATGTCCCTTATGAAAAAAGTGAATAGTATCGTCGAGATGTGCACTGATATGAAAAAAGCCATTAGAATCAGACAAAGCCCCCAAATCCTTACTTTGATTGTAAATATGGACACCAGACAGGGTATCCAGGTTTACGGGATCTATAATATGTCCTTTAATTTGTTGAGCTAAGCAAAAATGCTGAAGAAAGAAAGTTATTATTATCAAAAGGGTTGTCTTCATGGCTCTAACAACTTTGTAAATTTATTTAGCAATAATAGCACCAATATCGATATTAAATGATAAAAGTAAGAAAATAATTACTGAGTTACATTTTATATTTCTGTAATTTTTTGTTTTTATTTCTTTCCCTTAATATTGTAATCATGTTAAAATCATACTTTTCTAAAGAAGTATTAATAGAAGCGGGCTGCGACGAAGCCGGCAGGGGTTGTTTAGCCGGTCCTGTAGTTGCAGCAGCTGTAATACTTCCCCGGCGCTTTAGACACAAAACCCTGAATGACTCGAAAAAGCTTAGTAAACAGCAGCGGGAAGAGTTGAGAGAAATGATCATTAACAAAGCCATTGATTATGCCATTGCAGCAGTGGATAATGAAGAGATTGATAGAATAAATATTTTAAACGCATCATTTGTAGCAATGCATCGAGCTATTGCACAATTAAAAAAATTACCGGAGCTATTATTAATAGATGGCAATCGATTCCATCCCTACGAAAACATACCGCACGAGTGCATAATTGAAGGTGACGGAAAATTCTATTCTATCGCGGCAGCCTCAATCTTGGCCAAAACTCATAGAGACCAAATCATGCGAGAAAATGCCAAGCAGTTTCCAGGCTATGGGTGGGAAACTAATGTAGGCTATGCAACCATTGCTCATCGTAAAGCTATTCAGGAGCTTGGCTTCACGCATTTGCACAGGCGTTCTTTCCGCTGCATCCCCAATCAATTAGAATTATTTCCTTAATTCGGGTCCTGACCCAGGTAATCTGCCAGTACCTCTTGCCATTCTTGCTGTGCGGTAATTTCCAATATCTTTAAATCTACCTGCTCCTTTAGCTGATCGTTGGTTTCGGGAAAAGCAAATCCATAATAAAGCTTTTTAAATGCCTGAGGTAAAATTTTTACATTTTCTGGCTTTGCTTGATTAATTAAGTATTGCATAATAGGCATATCATACACCACAGCATCAATCTTTTCTGTATAAAGCAACTTCATGGCCTCATCAATAGTAGCAACTTGCCGATAGCCAATATCACGACTGGAAAGAAATGAAGCACTACTGGAGTTGCTTACCGTGGCTACTTTAGCATCATATAAATCATCCGGACTATTGATAATTGAACTTAATTGATTTACAGTAAGCGAAGAAGCTATAGCAGCCGTGAAACTAGAGATTACTATTAATGCCATAAACATCCAAACAAGTGCTACAATCCTGCCACCCCGGGTTACTGGAGCTTTATCTCCATAGCCCACCGTGGTCATTGTCACTGCAGACCACCAAAACCCGGAACCTATTCCATCCCATAATTTCCCTCCAAACTGATCCGGATTTCGCTTTCTTTCAAAAAGCCAAACCAAAAGGCCAAAAAGCAATAATATAATTGCTAAACCACCAACAGCCTGAAAAAACTGAAAGCTGAATAAATTACCAATTAAGGATAAGACCCCTGAAGGCTTTGTACGAGCTGCGATTCCTAGCCCTGTACTATAAAAAGTATGCGTAAAATCTAAAATTCTCTCTCTTGATTCATTAATTGTAAGTGCAGCTACTGCAACATCTAGCGAGCCATTAGCAGTGTTATCTATCAGTGATTGCAAATCTTCCTCTACATATTCATATTGCCAACCTTTTTCCTGAGCAATTTGCTCCCATAAGTCGATGCTTATCCCTTGCCAAGTGCCATCTTCTTGTTTGATTACAAATGGCGGAGCTTCTTTAGTGCCTACGCGTAAAAGTGAATCATTGGTTTGGGTTTGTTGCGCACTTGACAGGTACCAGGAAAAATTTAGAAATAAAAAAATTAATAATTGCAGTCTCATACTCTAATAAAATTTTGATGTTCAGCTTTATTAAAAAGATTTGATAAATTTAATAGAAATAATTTAATTCTTCAAAAGGCCGGATCATAAACCAACTAACTTATTAGTATAAGATTATTTAATCTTAATCCATTATGTACCTGGAAATGAACTAGTTACACGATCACCATCTTACTTTAATCCTTAACATTAGATTAAAAATGAAATAAACCTTCATCTGAGCTAAAAATAATAGCTATAATATTTTTATTTCCGGGATAATTAGTGAAAATTTGGCCACTTCAAAACTTCTCAATTGGACTTTAAAACAGTTGACCTGGTTTGATTAAATGATAAAAAGGTAAACCCTCCACTGGAAATAGTTGAGGGTTTTTTTTATTTTAATAGCTTATAAATTAAGCAATTAAGCGACGGTTAGCCGAATCATATTAGTCCTTTGCTTTCTAATAACCGGAAGTGTTCCCGTATGGATTACAACGTCTCCTTTACTAATACAATCTTTATCTTTTAAAATATTTAAAGTATCATCTATTGATTGATCAGTAGAGACAAATTTATCATAATAATAGCCTCTTACTCCCCATATCAAATTAATTTGATTGAGTAACTTCTTGTTTTCAGTAAATATAAATATATCGGCATATGGCCTATGTTTTGCCAATGCATAAGCTGTGTATCCTGAAAATGTAAGGCCGGTAATAACTTTTGCACACGTATCTCGGGCTATTACTACTGCACCCATTAATACATTGTCATGATAAAAAGTAACGGACTCAGGGTCAGTTTGCAAATTTTTATTATAAATTCCTAATACATTTTTTTCTACAGAATCGATGATGCGAGACATGCTTTTTACGGCAATTACCGGATATTTGCCTGCTGCAGTTTCTCCACTAAGCATTACCGCGTCAGCACCATCCATAATAGCATTAGCTACGTCACTTGATTCTGCCCTGGTAGGCCGTGGATTTTGAATCATACTTTCGAGCATTTGGGTAGCTACAATTACGGGCTTGGCCATCAAATTACATTTCTTCACAATGTCTTTTTGTACTATCGGAACTTTTTCCATGGGTATTTCCACCCCCAGATCACCCCTGGCCACCATCAGACCGTCAGTTTCTTTAATTATCTCATCAATATTGGTTACCGCTTCTGGTTTTTCAATTTTTGCAATTACTTTAGCTTCTTTTTTATTTTCTGTTATTATATTCTTCAATGCCAAAATATCTTTGGCAGACCTCACAAAAGATAAAGCAATCCAATCTACATCCATTTGAAGACCAAATTGCAAATCTTCAAGGTCTTTCTCGGTAAGTGACGGAGCGGAAACGTTTGTAGTAGGAAGATTTATTCCTTTTCTGCTACGTAAAATTCCACCGTGAATCACTTCAGCGTCTACATCGCCATTACCTTTATTTACAACCTTAAGCTCCAGATTTCCATCATCAATTAATATAGAATCACCAATTTTTACATCCTGAGGGAGAGATTTGTATGAAGTGCTAACTTTTTTATTTGTACCGAGCACTCTTTCAGATGTGATTTTTAGCACCTCTCCTACCTCCAGCTCCACGTTGTTGTTTTCTACTTCTTCCACTCTTATTTTAGGGCCTTGCAAATCTTGCAAGATAGAAACATGGGTATTAAGTTCTTTATTAATGGCTCTTATATGCTCTATTACTTGCTTGTGGCCTTCGTGGCTGCCATGCGAAAAGTTGAGCCTAAAAACATCTACCCCAGCCAGAACAAGCTCTCGAAGAGTAGCTGCATCAGAAGAAGCTGGGCCTACGGTTGAAACTATTTTTGTTTTATTAAACTTTGCACTTTCCATATTTAATATTTAGAAAATAAGATTCTCTTTTGATTTTAGTTTGTCCACTTCTATATTAGTGATAAATTGTATTTCAGAATTTTTTGCTAAGGTAGAGAAGATATTATTGGTATCAAAAGCGCCACCATAATTAAATATTTGCAAAAAATAATCAATCTGTTTAATTTCTGGCAATAAATACATGGCACTTCCTTCATAAGATTTATTTTTTATCAACCTTATCAAGCTATTTTCTGTTTCAAAATAATAAAAAGAAATTATTAAGTTTTCATTCTTAATAAATTCTAAAGTAGCTTCACTAGCTTTGATAAGATTGATGTGCAGCAATTGATTAATAGACCATGCTAATTTATATTCTGCAGATTGGGATACTATTCCCATTAAATTGAAATTAAAGTCTATGGCAACCTGTAACTTATTTTTTTTCATAAACTCATTTTTTATAGATTGTTTATAAAATTTTTATAAACTTTGCACCGTCGATTGGCCATAGTATTGCAATTAGTGCAAGATTGCAAGAAATTGTTTGACATTGTAGGATTTAATATATTTCTTTGCACTTATTTTCAACAAAATTAATATCAAAATGTCTGAGATAGCACAAAAAGTAAAAACTATTATCATTGATAAATTGGGCGTTGAGGAGTCGGAAGTAACTCCGGAAGCAAGCTTTACTAATGATTTAGGAGCAGATTCACTTGACACAGTAGAATTGATCATGGAGTTTGAAAAAGAATTTAACATCTCAATTCCTGACGATCAGGCAGAAAATATTGCTACTGTAGGACAAGCAATAGCCTATCTTGAAGAAAACGCGAAAAAGTAATCTTTTAGAAAGCACGTATGAACTTAAAAAGAGTAGTTGTTACGGGCTTGGGTGCACTCACTCCTATTGGTAATTCAACCTCTGAATATTGGGATGGATTAACTAAAGGAGTGAGTGGTGCTGCTAATATCACCAAATTCGATGCATCAAAATTTAAAACCCAATTTGCCTGCGAAGTAAAAAATCTTGACATCAGTCAGCATATTGACCGTAAAGATGCCAGAAAAATGGATCTTTATGCCCAATATGCATTAATTGCTGCCGATGAAGCTGTAGCGGATGCTGGTTTTGACCTCGAGAAAGTAAATAAAAACAAAATTGGTGTTATTTGGGGAGGTGGCATAGGTGGACTCAAAGCTTTCTCCGATGAAGTTGCTAACTTTACGCTTGGCGATGGTACACCTCGTTTCAATCCTTTCTTCATTCCGAAAATGATAATAGACATTGCGGCTGGCCATATTTCGATCAAATATGGTTTTAGAGGCATGAATTTTTCTACTGTATCTGCCTGTGCATCTGCTACCAATGCAATTATTGATGCTTTTAACTATATAAGACTAGGCAAAGCCAATGCTATTGTTACTGGCGGCTCCGAAGCCGCGGTAACAAACGTGGGCATTGGTGGCTTCAACGGTCTTAAAGCACTTTCAGAAAGAAATGACTCGCCTGAGACTGCCTCTCGGCCTTTTGACAAAGACAGAGATGGTTTTGTACTAGGCGAAGGCGCAGGGGCTCTTATTCTTGAAGAATATGATCACGCCAAAGCCAGAGGAGCTAAAATATATGCTGAAATTATTGGTGGTGGTATGTCTGCGGATGCTTATCACATTACGGCTCCGCATCCTGAAGGTATCGGTGCCTATTTAGTAATGGAGGATGTACTGTCAGATGCTAACTTGAAACCAGAAGCTATCGATTATATCAATGTACACGGCACTTCTACACCTCTGGGTGATATTAGTGAAGTCACGGCTATTAGAAAATTATTTGGCGAACATGCTTATAATTTGAATATTAGCTCTACTAAATCAATGACCGGTCACTTATTAGGTGCTGCCGGTGCTGTAGAAGCTATTGCAGCTATTCTTGCAGTGAAAAATGATTTAGTACCACCTACCATCAATCATTTTACTGATGATGATGATATAGATCCAAAACTAAATTTAACTTTTAACAAGGCACAAAAGCGCACTGTTAATGTAGCTTTAAGTAACACTTTTGGTTTTGGAGGACATAATACCTCAGTGTTGTTCAGAAAAATTGATGAATAGTGCACCTTATTTTGAGGAAGCTATTTTACTCTCTTAAAAGACATTCAAAAGATGAAAAAAGGCTTATTGCCGCAATTGCAAGAATTGTGGGTAGTAAGCCTTTGAATTTAAAGTTGTATTTACTTGCAAGTAAACACAGTTCTATTGCCCGCAGTTATAAAGGAATTAAAGAGTCAAACGATCGGTTGGAGTATTTAGGAGACGCGATAATCGGTGCGGTGGTGGCGGAATTTCTGTTCAGCAAATTTCCTTATAAAAATGAAGGGTTTCTAACCGAA
>Ga0207419_1000133_pt1 | contig 58882 bp, 43 predicted proteins | sample ElkSloMetagenome_4_FD_184723 | JGI IMG/M metagenome (GOLD analysis project Ga0207419, IMG submission 184723) | Hot spring microbial communities from Elkhorn Slough, Monterey Bay, USA - MD2A (version 2) | ecosystem: Environmental > Aquatic > Marine > Intertidal zone > Estuary: Microbial mat ...
CCACCCACACCAACACCAATCGATCCACCCACCCCAACACCAATCGATCCACCCACACCAGTCAACCGTCCGCCTGTAGCCAATGATGACGCGATCAAAAGAAACCTAGATCAACCCGTTACCTTTAACGTTCTGACCAATGATACCGATCCCGATGGCGATGTCATTCAAATTACCGCTTTTAGTCCAACAACAGGCGGTGAACTGATCAACCAAGGCGGGGGCGTCTTTACCTATGTTCCGGAAGCGGGATTCCTGGGAACCGATGCCTTTACCTATACCATTACTGACACTGGCAATCGAACCGATACAGCGTTAGTCACACTTTCGGTTAATCAACCTCCAGTTCTGGCCAATAATCAACTGTTAGTGGTAGACTTGAGCGATCCACAAGCAACAACAGTTAGCCGAGATACCTTATTAGCCGTCGATCCTGACGATCCCCCCAGTGAAGTAGAGTACATCATCACCCAAGGAACTCAACGAGGTGATCTACTTCAACTCGGAACCCAAACTCAAGCATTACGAGTCGGCGATCGCTTTACTCAGGAAAATATTGATAACGGTTCAATACGCTTTGATGGTGATGGCCCGGCTGGAGAAGATGGATTCTTATTTGCCGTGACAGATGGTATTGGGACTCTACCCCAAGCATTATTTAATATTGCTTTGGTTGATCGAACGTTAAATACAATCCCCGGAAAAGCAACCAATGGTAACGACTTGGGCGAACTTCTCGTCGGTACAGACGTTGATGATAGCATCTTGGGTGGTGGTGGCCGCGACGTGATTCGAGGCTTAGGCGGTAATGACTCCCTCGATGGCGGAACAGGTAATGATGTGATTGACGGAGGTTCTGGCGATGATATTCAGTTAGGTCAAGAGGGGAATGATTCTCTTGTCGGAGGATCGGGGAATGACTTACTCGATGGCGCGGCTGGTATCAACACCCTCCAAGGCGATGACGGGAATGATGTCTTAATTGGTGGAAATGAAAGTAACATACTCGACGGTGGAAAAGGTAATGATAACCTCTCCTCTGGACTCGGAAGCGATTCTCTAGTGGGGGGAATTGGCGATGATACGATGAATGGAAACGCCGGAGAAGACACCATACGAGGAGATGCAGGTCAAGATGTAATCTTCGCGGGTGCGGGTCGTGATTTTGTTCGGGGTGGAGAAGATGACGACACGATACTGGGTCAAGATAATAGTGATGTGATTTCTGGCGATCAAGGAAGTGACTCGATTTCCGGTGATCAAGGAGATGACACCCTGTTAGGAGATACAGGAATTAGTTCTCTCAGTGGCGGGAGTGACACCATCAGTGGAGGAGTCGGAAATGATAGTATCTTTGGAGAAAAGGGCAATGACTCCCTAATTGGGGAACAGGGTCAGGACTCTATTTTTGGGGGAGATAATGATGATGTGATCTTCGGACGAGAAGATAATGATCTGATGTTCGGAGATGGCGGAAATGATACAATCCGGGCGGGAACAGGAGATGATACTCTCGCCGGAGGTGCAGGCGGTGATCTGCTGATTTCGGATGCAGGGAATGATGTTTTCTACTATCTCAATCCCGGTGAAGGGGTTGACATTATTAATGACTTTGATCAGGTGGGTAATGATCAGTTCTTGATTGTTTCAGGAACGAGTAATTTCCCCGGTTTGGTTCCAAATGTGGGTACATCTACACCACTGCAAAGCATTATTATCACAAGTTTAGGTTCAGAAGGGGATGATATTACTGGCCGACAGTTAATCATCTTCCAAGATACGTTTGATGATGTACAAGCGGTGAATGCTCAACTGGCAAACCAAAATGGTTCTAATGATAGTTCGGCATTAATTGTCTATCGAAATAACCTCAGTTATTCTGGTTTTTCGGGTAACTATGTTCTCGCTTTTGATCCAGATCTCAGTGATGATAGTTTACCTGCTTTTGATTTGGGAATTCTCTCCTCTATTGATCCGTCAACCGACAATATTAGTACGATTATTGCTGCGGATGACTTCACGATTATCTAGTTGAATTGAGGGTAATTCATTAGCACTTTACTCGAATTAGTCTAACGGATTACCCGTTTTTGAAAAACTGTTTTATACAATCAAATTTACAGATAAATTGTTAGAAAAGGAGTTAAAAGTATGACCTCTACAGGTGTTGGTGTTTCAGAAACTTCTGCGGTCGTTGCCCGACGAGTACAACCCAGTAATCGATTACTATTTGTTGGTGAAATTGCTGTTCTAGTTCCCACAGATACACCCGGTATTGTTCAGAGTATTAGTCCACCCGAGTTAGGGTTTGGAACGTTAGTGAACCAAGGCGGACAGTTAGTCTTTGTTCCCAATGAAAATTATCTCGAAGCGATATCGGTTGAAAACGGACAACTAATTGTTTTAAGACCCGTAGAAGATGGCGGTTTTGAAACTCTGGCTGGAGATGGTGGAGATGTTGAACCGGGGCCTGCGGGTTCATTTCTATTTACCCCGGATGACTTTGAACCCCCGGAACCGGAACCCGATCCGGAACCCACACCCGCACCTGACCCTGAACCCGAACCTGAACCTGAACCCGAACCTGAACCCGAACCCGAACCTGAACCCGAACCCGACCCCGAACCTGATGATGATGATAGTGATGATGATGATAGTGATGATGACGAGGACTCTGACCCGGAACCCGAAGAACCAGAGTTTATTTTTATTCAAGGCGCAGGGGTAGGAACTGAAGACGGTGACTCGATTTTAGGAAGTGATTTCAACGATAATATTTCCGCCCTCGATGGCGATGATACCGTTTTTGGTTTAGCCGGAGATGACATTCTCAGTGGGGATGGCGGTGATGATGTGATTAACGGAAATCAGGGTAATGATGGTATTCAAGGCGGTGAAGGCGTAGACTGTCTACGAGGCGGTCAAAACGATGACTTTATTCTGGGAGACGCCGACGATGACTCCCTGTTTGGGGATAAAGACTCTGATACTTTGCTGGGTGGAGTCGGTGCCGATAATATGTATGGGGGTCGCGAGAATGATAGTTTAATTGGCGGAAGTGGGGATGATGTTCTCTTTGGCGACAAGGGAAATGATACCGTTGTTGGGGGTGAGGGGAATGACTCGGTTTCTGGAGGGGATGAAAATGATGTCCTGTTTGGAAACTCGGGAACCGATCTCCTTGATGGCGGAATTGGCGATGATCAGCTTTATGGCGGTCAAGGGGATGATAGTGCGATCGGAGGTGATGGTAATGATATTATCTTCGGGGATGTTGGCAATGATAGCGTTTTCGGAGGAACGGGGAACGATCAAGTTCTCGGAAATCAGGGTGATGATTTTCTCAGTGGTGATATTGGCGCCGATGCGGTTTTTGGCGGTCAAGGCGAAGATATTCTCAATGGGGGTAAAGGCCCTGATACCTTGTCCGGTGATATCGGTAATGACCTGTTAATTGGGGGTCGCGGTGCTGATGTTGTTACGGGTGGTGAAGGAAGCGATATTTTCTCAGTGGGTTTGGTACTCAATCAGTCTGAGTCCGGTGGTAGTATTATTATCGGGACAACAGGTGGTCAAACCATAGATCAGGCTGATATTATTACGGATTTTGAACAAGGGGTTGATCAAATTGGGTTAACAGGGGGACTGGTTTTTGAAGATCTATTAATTGAAGGGCGAGATAGCAATACGGTTCTCATTGATAAGAATACAGGTGAGTTTTTAGCGGTTCTCCAAGGGGTTAGTAGCGCGAACTTTACCAATACAGACTTTATTGAAAACCCTGATAGTCCTATCACACCCGAACCTGAACCCACACCAGGAACCGACCCAGAACCGGGAACTGACCCAGAACCGACACCAGGAACCGACCCCGAACCCACGCCGGGAACCGACCCAGAACCGGAACCCGAACCCGAACCCGAACCGGAACCCGAACCCGAACCGGAACCGGAACCGGAACCCGAACCCACACCGGGAACTGACCCCGAACCCACACCGGGAACCGACCCCGAACCCACCCCTGGTGCTGGGCCTTCACCGACGCCCTCTCCTACACCCCCTGCTCCTACACCTCCCCCTGCTCCTACTCCTACGCCCGATACAAACCCTCTAGAACTCGGCAATGATAGCTTAGAAGCAACACAAAATACCGAACTAACTATCAGTAAAACTACACTGTTGGATAATGATTTAGCAGCAGGCGAACTGATCGATATTCTCACCATTAGTCTGTTCGATAACACTACAGAAAATGGCGGAACAGTTACAAATAATGGTCAGTCGTTAGTTTATACGCCGCCAGAAGGTTTTTCGGGTGTAGATTCGTTTACTTATACCGCAATTGATAGCAATCTTCAAACGGGAACTGCAACCGTTTTTATTAATGTTGAGGTAGATAATGAACAGCCCGAGTTAGACCTCGATGGTACAACAGACGGAAACAATTTAACCACTACTTTTACTGTCGGACAGTCTGGGGTTTCTATCGGAAATCAAGTCAATATTACCGATCCAGATAATACGAACTTAGTTTCCGCAACGGTAACACTTACAAACGCTCTAGATGAGAATGAAACGTTATCTTTTACAGGTGCTTTACCCAGTGGAATTACGGTAGGAGATTTTAATCCAGAAACCCGACAAATTACGTTAACGGGTACGGCACCTATCGCTACTTATGAAGGCGCAATTAGCCAAATTGTCTACAATAATACTGCGGAGGTTCCTGATACAACAGACCGTATTATTGACGTGGTTGTTAATGATGGTATCGAGAATAGTGAGGTCGCCAATGCAACCATAAAAGTTAACTTTCCACCGGAGTTAGATTTAGATGAAACCACAGATGGAACAGGCTTTGATGCCAGTTTTACAGAGGGGGATACTGCGGTTAATATTGCGAGTTCTGTCAGTATTACCGACTTGAATAATCCTAATCTGGAGTCTGCGAAAATTGCGATTACCAACTTGCAAGATGGCGATTTAGAAAGTTTATCAATTAGCGGAAGTTTACCCGATCAAATTGCTTCAAATTATGAGACATCTACAGGTATTCTTTCGCTAACAGGTAGCGCACCGCTCGAAGATTATCAAACCGCAATTGAACAAATTGTTTACCAAAATACCTCCGAAAATCCGACAGATGAAACTCGTCAAATTGAGGTAACAGTTAATGATGGTTTGAGTGATAGCGATATTGCAGTTACAGAACTTGAGATTATTCCGGTTAATGATCCGCCGGAACTAGATCTTGATACGACAGCAACTAATACCGACTTTACGAATACCTTTACCGAAGATGAAGGCGCAGTTAATATTGCAAGTTCAGGTAATGTTGGTGTTGTTGATCCGGATGATACTAATATTGATTCGGCGACTGTTTCTTTGACCAATATTTTAGACGATACTGATGAGAGTTTGTCGGTTAATGGGGCGTTACCGGGTGGAATTACTGCAAATTACAACAGTGAAACGGGGATTTTAGACTTAACCGGATCTGCAACATTAGAGGAGTATCAAACAGCCCTCGGTCAAGTGGTTTACAATAACCTCTCTCAAAATCCAAACACCACAACCCGCACTATTGAAGTGTCTTTAAACGATGGTGAAGTTAATAGCAATACGGCGACTTCCAGCATTAATATTATTGCGGTTAATGACCCGCCTTTCTTGGATGTAGATACGACTACAACGGGTACTGATTACATCAATTTCTTTGCACGGGGAGGAGCAAATGCGCCAATTGCCAACGTGGATAATACTAGCGTTGTCGATCCTGATAGTACCATTGAGTTTGCTACAATTACATTAGTTACTCGTCCAGATGGTGCAGCAGACAGACTTTCTATTAGCGGTGGAGTGCCTAGTGGAATTTCTGCAAGTTCATATAATCAGTCTACAGGTGTCATTAGCCTCATCGGAAGTGCATCTCCAGCAGACTACGAAACTGCAATTAGCCGAGTTGTTTATGATAGTACCGCTCAAAATCCTAATACGACTACCCGGATAGTTCAAATCTTCGTTAATGATGGCGAACTTAACAGTAATACAGCAACAACAGCAATAGAAATTAGCCAGCCTCCTATTGCCAATGATGATGGTGTTTTTGTTACTAACAATACCAACCCATTTCTTCTCAATGTCTTAGGAAATGACACTGACCCCGATGGAGATTCTCTCTTTATTACTTCCGTCGAAGGTAATGTTACTAACGCTTCTACCATAGCTACGGATGGTACTTTTGTGGAATATACTCGCATCGGAACTTTCGGTACTGATCGGTTTACATACACAGTTAGCGATGGTCGGGGTGGAATAGACACTGCTCGGATTGAAGTCAGAGCATCAGACTATTCCAATGATAATCCTCAAACTTTCAGCGGAGGAACTCTCAGTGATAACCTCAATGGTTTAGGTGGAAATGACACTTTAGATGGTCTAGAAGGGAACGATACTCTAAGCGGAGATAACGATAATGACAGTATTACCGGAGGTTTGGGAATCGATAATCTCACCGGAGGTAGCGGTACGGATTTATTCCGTTATGTGAGTCCTGAAGATGGCGGAGGATTAGCATTTAACGCCGGTTCGACGGATGCAGTTAATACTCAAATTGGTTTAGGTCAGTTTGATGTGATTACTGATTTTGAGGGTTTGGGTTCAACAAATGGGGATCAAATTCAACTGGAGTTTGGTACAACTATCAATATTGTTACAACGGTTCAAACTGATGTTTCAGCCAATATTCTCACTGAAGGAGAACCGGGAATATTTGCTTTTGATGATGGTAGTGATACTTATCTGATTTATGATGCCGATGGCAATAATCTCACGGGGGATAATTCCCAGATTCTGGCTCAACTTTCAGGGGTAACAGGAGTGACTGAACTGCTAACCGATGACTTCATTATTATCTAAAAAAGTTCTGAAGTATCTTTTGTTTAAATCAATCAGTGGGTGTCAATAAATGCCCACTTTTTTTATGGCTAACTGTAAATCAAGAATCAAATTGTAGGTATAATTTCTTCATAACACTTGTCCCTAAGTCACCAGGTCTAAGCCCGCTAATCGTCCCAGTTAATTAACTTTTCTGAGTTTCCGAAGTACCGACTCCAGTCAAACGCTTCTCTAGGTATAATTCTACATAGACATGACACCCCAACTCCTGGGAAGAAATCAAACATCCTCACTCCAAAAACCTTGATTTTCATTAGAGATGATCTTATAATTGTTATGGTTTGTTATAGTGTTAAACAACTAACAAACATTTTGTAAAAGCTTTTCTCTGTTCCAGAATTGTGACAGTTTTAGTTCTGGTACAGCATTGATAGACGTTTTAATTTTGAACAGGAATTATTCCCGATTATTCAGGATATTTCTAAGGGTGCATTACGTCTAAATACAAATAAGTATTTGAGAAGGATTATCCTGAAGATCAGGGGGCATCGTTGAAAACCGATCAAACAACGAACAAACTTTAATTATGGCTGTCAAGTCTCAATCCCTGAACCCAAATTCATCAACCCTTGTTTCCTCAGATGTGTCTTCAACCTCTGAACCTGTGCAATCTCTATCTAATCTCTCAGAGCAGTTCTCCCAACTTCAGATTGATATCCAACAACTCACGGATACCATCTCTCAACTCGAAATTCCTTCTGTATTTCAACCTCCTAACCGACTCATGCCTTTAGAGGAGCGTTTGCAACTCCATTTTCAGTCTCTCAAAGGTGAAAAAGAACGAGTCAAACAGTTAATAAAAGCAAAGGAAACTTTAGCTTTCAAACAAAAAGAACTCAAAAAGCTCGAACCTCAACTAAATCAACGCAAACTCGAAGCCACTGCCGCCTTAAAACGCTTAGAATCATTAGCTGAAACGGTTAAACAAACAGAAAATGCTTATTCTCAAGCGATGGAGGAATTTCAAGTCACCGCTCAACTGGCTCATCAAGCTCTGATTGAAGCTTATGGTCAACAGGGTAACTTTATGCTAGAAACTGAGGTGAAGCCTCAATATTTAGCTCTGCGCGAATCTTTTCCTCAACTGAGTCCGAGTTCCTAAATTTTAACGGATTAGAAAGTGAGTCGTGATTTTTGGCTCTATTTATATTACTCAATTTTGGATGTTCTACAGTATATACAATAAAACTAGACTCAACAAAGAATTCAATCAGAACTTGAGCAATAATATTAAGATTGAGAAAAAATAGAACGGGTCTAGTGTAACTTAAGGCTAGATTCCCTAAAACCTATAGCCATCCCTAAACCCGTTCTCAGTTAAGTCAATCTTAATGATTCCTGCGATCAGGAGTTTTCGGTCTTCTCAAGTTTTTGTTCAACCCAGTCCATTAATTGTTGTTTTGTAATCGCTCCCTCGTGGGACTCTATCATTTGCTGATTTTTAAAGAACCTCAGTGCAGGTACGCCTTCAACTTTGCAGGTTTTGGCAGCATTGAGACTTTTATCGACTTCAAGTTTAACAACCTTTAAGCGATCGCCATAGGTTTGAGCAACAGCTTCGACAGAAGGCGCCACCAGTTTACACGGGCCACACCAAGTTGCCCAAAAATAGGCTAAAACAGGCTGTTCAGCGCTCAGGACTTCGGTTTCAAAATCGGAATCTTGAATAACAATCACATTATTGCTCATGGTTTTTTGTACTGGCATTGCCTATCACCAGGGTGAATGGAAAGAAAAAGTTTAACAGGAGATAGGGTTTCGGCTCTATGGAATAGAATCTAAGTTGGCTTGGCTTTGCTACTTTTAGATTAAACCCAAATTATCATATTAATCGGAATCGGTTACAGAGTTGACCCAGAGGCAATAGGAGCAGAGCAAAGAAGCAAAACTTAACACAAACCATCGGCAAGAGAATGCCAAGCCGATCCCCCCCTCTGATAGACTTTAACACTGGGAGTGCCTAATAGAATTTGGCAAGCTCAGATGTTGGGAGGATAAAATCTGTGGATAATGTCATTGGTTTAGAAATCATCGAAGTTGTTGAACAGGCGGCGATCGCCTCAGCTCGATGGATGGGTAAAGGTGAAAAAGATACTGCCGACCAAGTGGCTGTTGATGCCATGCGTAATCGGATGAATAAGATTCACATGAGAGGTCGGATTGTAATCGGGGAAGGAGAGCGCGATGATGCACCGATGCTCTATATTGGTGAGGAAGTTGGCATTTGTACTCAAGAAAATGCTTCCAGCTTTTGCGACCCCGAACAATTAGTCGAAATCGATATTGCGGTTGACCCCTGCGAAGGTACAAACCTAGTTGCTTACGGTCAGAATGGGTCGATGGCAGTTTTGGCAATTGCGGAGAAAGGAGGTCTCTTTGCGGCACCAGACTTCTACATGAAGAAGTTAGCCGCTCCAGCGGTTGCCAAAAATCATGTCGATATTCGTAAATCAGCAACCGAAAACCTGAAAATTCTCTCAGACTGCATGAACCGCAGTATTGAAGAAATGGTGGTTGTGGTGATGGATCGCCCTCGTCACAAAGACTTAATTAATGAAATTCGTACAGCCGGAGCGCGAGTTCGGTTGATTAGTGATGGTGATGTCTCGGCGGCGATCTCTTGCGCGTTTGCCGGAACTAATATTCATGCTTTGATGGGCATTGGTGCCGCTCCGGAAGGGGTGATTTCTGCGGCGGCTATGCGCTGTCTGGGTGGTCACTTCCAAGGACAACTGATTTATGACCCCGAAGTTGTAAAAACAGGTTTAATCGGAGAAAGCAAAGAAGGTAACATGGAACGCTTAAAATCGATGGGAATTAATGACCCCGATCGCGTTTACAGTGACGATGAGTTAGCATCGGGTGACACGGTGTTATTTGCTGCTTGTGGAATCACACCGGGAACACTGATGGAAGGGGTTCGCTTCTTCCACGGGGGCGCGCGGACTGAGAGTTTGGTTATTTCTTCTCAGTCCAAGACTGCTCGTTTCGTTGATACGATTCATATGTTCGACTCGAAACCCAAAGCTCTACAGCTACACTAAAGGTAGAGGAGTCAGGAATGGGGAATCAAAAATTACGGAGCGAAACTGCTCTATAAACACATTCCTCATTTCTGTCTGAGGGCAAGTTTAAGAATAATCTCTAGCAATCTGGAATTTAGAGCTAGGAAGGTTCTGCCCGTGATCACGCGCAAATCACTAACAAAAAAGAATTAACAAACAACCGTTTTATGAATATTGCAGTTGTAGGTTTAAGTCACAAAACGGCTCCCGTTGACGTTCGTGAAAAACTGAGTATTCCAGAACAAGACATTGAAAGTGCAATTGCTCATTTATTGAGTTACCCTCATATCGAGGAAGTAGCGATTCTTAGCACTTGTAACCGCATGGAAATTTATGTGGTTGCTTCTGAAACTCAACCGGGTATTCGGGAAGTGACTCAGTTTCTCTCAGAGTTGAGTAAGTTAACGTTACACCAATTACGTCCTCATTTGTTTACGCTACTGCATGAAGATGCCATTATGCACTTGATGCGAGTTTCGGCGGGTTTGGATAGTTTGGTGTTGGGAGAGGGACAAATTCTCGCCCAAGTTAAACAAACTCACAAATTGGGTCAACGTCATCAAGGGATTGGTCAAATTCTCAACCGCTTGTTTAAACAGGCGATTACCGCCGGAAAACGGGTGCGTACAGAAACAAATATTGGTACGGGTGCGGTTTCTATCAGTTCGGCTGCGGTGGAACTGGTACAAATGAAACTTGAAGATCTCAGTGGCTATCGGGTGGCGATTATCGGTGCGGGTAAAATGTCGCGCTTATTAGTTCAGCACTTATTGTCAAAGGGTGCGACTCAAATTGCGATTGTTAACCGTTCAACCAAACGGGCTGAAGAATTAGCGTTGCAGTTCCGTGAAGCCGATTTTAAACTGCATCCGCTATCGGAAATGATGACTGTTATTGGTCAATCCGATATTGTGTTTACGAGTACAGGTGCCACTGATCCGATTTTAGATCGGGCTAAATTAGAAGGGGCTTTAGACCCTCATCAACCTTTAATGTTGGTTGATATTTCTGTTCCTCGTAATGTGGCGGCTGATGTGGTTGAACTCCCCAATATTCGGGCGTTTAATGTTGATGATCTCAAAGCGGTTGTGGCTCAAAATCACGAAACTCGCCGTCAAATGGCTCAAGAAGCTGAGGTTTTACTCGAAGAAGAAGTGGAAGCCTTTGATGTGTGGTGGCGGAGTTTAGAAACAGTACCGATTATTAGTTGTTTAAGACAAAAAATCGAAGGCATTCGAGAACAAGAATTAGAAAAAGCTTTGTCTCGTTTGGGTTCAGAATTTGCTGAAAAACATCAAGAGGTAATCGAAGCTTTAACTCGGGGAATTGTAAATAAAATTCTCCATGATCCGATGGTACAACTGCGGGCGCAGCAAGATATTGAAGCTCGACGTCGAGCGATGACAACTTTAGAAATGTTGTTTAATCTCGAATCTGATAATTCTTCTAGCAAACTCTATAGCTAGTCAATTCTTGTCGGTTGCCTCTCGGCATTTTCGACAGCATTCGTTCTCTAAAATAACTGCGATCGCGTTAACGTCTTAGTTGGGCAATCAACTTGAAAAACTCACTCTAAAGTTGTCGGTTTTGTTCAGTCTATCGTTAGCGCGTTCGCATTGAAGATTTTTAATTTAGTGTTCAAAGATGCTTGTCTTCTGAATCTAAAACTTGTACATAGGTGAGGAGAGTCTCAGGTGAAGAAAGTTCAGTTTGCATGATTTCATAGAGACGTTGAATGCGGACTTTCGTGTGATAAAACGGGCTTTCGTTTTTCTCGACGGCGCTCTCTTGATCGCAATATTCAGGCGCACAAATTGCATGAACTTCTTTATCCATCAACGCTCGTTGCAAAGCCTGGGGATTGGTATAGGGAACCAGTTCTAGACGAACATAGTGTTGACTTAAAATTTTTATCAACTCCGAAACCAGTTGGGTTAAATGGGGTTCAGTGATATTTTCAGGGAGAAATTTGTCGTTGGCCAGAGAATCCCCCTCAAGGGGGATCAACTGATCTTGAATCACACCCAAGCGCATAATTAAGGATGAACGCACGGCGACAGCATACAGCGTAATCGAGAGCATCGTCCCGACGAGAGCCTCCGTTAAAGCCACATCCGCCGCCCCCAAAACAGCATAAACCAATGCCGCTACAGCCCCCAGAATGCCCCGAATCACTAGGGCGTGAAAAGGATTCCGCTGGAAAACGAGCATAGAAGCCGCTAAGGGGAGTAGAGCCGTGATCACATAAACATAGCTATCATTCATAATCATCCCCACTACTCGAACAGTAGGCTAACACATACCCTAGCACTGTATTCCAAATCGCTAAGGAGATGATAGCGAGGATCAGAAGCGGCCATTCACTGGGAATTTTCAACAGTAGCCCCATGATAATACTCATCGAGCCGAGAGTATCGGCAACCGAAAGACTATGTAGCTTAAATAATACAGAGCGATTGCCGATCAGGGGAAACGTTCCCCAAAACCAAAAAACAATTCCAACACCGATACAGATATTACTGAGTAGATCGATCATGGTCTAAGTTCACTCATTCGTTTAAGTATATTGGCGAGCAACATTAATCCAGCATTTCCCACGCTGAGGATGATCACCCCCACTACTCCAATCATCCAATCATCGCGTAAGACAGAAACCACGAGGATCATAATAGATGTTTTGGTAGCAATACTGGCAAATGCCAACATTTTTTGCCAAATATTATCATCCTGACAAGCCTCATAAATGGGAATCAGCAACGCTAAAATCATCGCAATTAGTGCTAGGTTCATCACTTGTTTCTCGATCTCCGTAGAACTCGGTGGACTTTAAACCAGCCTTTTTCGTGGTATTTCACAACGATAGTCTTTGGGGTAAACGTGATTAGGAAGATGTCGAGGAAGACCAAGCCAGGTGTCCGTTGAGGTTTGACTCGTTCTGTAACCACCTCTTCGTCGTTATGGGGACGAATCATAATTTCAACCGCCTCGATGTAAGCTTGGGGAATTGCCACCAGAATTTCCCAAAACACCCGCAACCAATCGCTGAGTTTTTCGCGAGAGGTAAAACGACGGGGTAACAGGAAGGCGATGCTTACCCCGATCACAATATTATCCACACTCAAATCTGAGGTGAGCAAAAACCAAATGGTCAGTCGTAAGATTAAATTGAGATACCCGATCATGCCAACACCATCCAAAACAGCGCAATCAACATCAGACTCATTACCCCGATCAAATGCTCAAATTGTTCAATGACACGGGGTAGTTTGAGTGTAGACCGTTGAAAGATCAAAAAATACGCCGACCATCCCAAACCAATCGTGACCAGTGCTTTTGTAATATTTGCGAGGCTGTAAAGCTCTAAAGAGACAATATCTGCCACCATTAACCCGGTAATTAATAAGATCAGTGGAGGCCACAAACTGGGTCGGATATTCTTTTGGTTCTTATGGGGCAAAAATATAAATTTAGCAAATACAATGACGGTTCCGACAGCGGCGATGTTCATGGCGATCGCTTGAGCGGTTGGGAGAGTTTTTAAGGTCAACGTCTTTGCTGCAAAACCGGGTAATAAAGGCAGGCCAGAAATAGACAGGCTCAAAATTAGTAAGGCAATCCAAATGGGGGTATTAATCGGTTTATTTTGGAGTTCTTTGAGGTTGCGGCTCGGTAAAGATCCTGCGATTAAAAACAGTGCAGATTTAGCCAAGCCATGGGTGAGGGCATAATAACCGCCAGCGATGGGATTAGCTAAGATAAAGCCCAACTGAGAAATCGTACTTAAAGCCAATATGCGTTTTGTATCCTCTTCAAAGAGGGCATAGGCTATTCCCAAAAACGCTGTCCCCACCGCAAAAATTCCGATGATGGGAGCAACCTCCTCGACCATCAACGCACAACGCATTAGGGGAAAAGCTCCGGCTTTGATAACCACTCCCGACAATAAAGCAGAGACTGGCGTTTCCGATTCGGAGTGAGTCAACGGTAGCCAAAATCCGGAGATAAAGATGCCTCCTTTGGTTAGCAGTCCCATAAAGATCAAGGCGACCGCTTCTGGGGGTGCGTTTCCTAATCCAGTAAATGCAAAGGCATGATTGGCTTGATAAACCAGTACCGCCCCCACCAGATAAAATAGCATGGCGGTGTTACTGATACCCAAATACCGCAAGCCTACCCAAATGGAGCGATCGCTTCGGGGATAGGTGATCAGGAGAAAGGCGGCAATGCTAATCACTTCCAGAGCCACGTATAAACTGATGAAATCAGCACAGATAAACACGGCATTAACGCTACCGTGCAAAATGATGGCTTGTGTATAAAAAAAGGCTGTTTTATTTCTACCCCAACAGTAAAGAATGACTGCGGCTGTAACCTGAGCATTGGTTAAGATAAAGTAGCCGCTTAATTGGTCTGCGACTAGGGTGACACCAAAATTATTCAGTAACTCTAGCGTTACAGGTGAGCCTTCGACAAAGAGCAATGTTGCATATCCGGCTGAAACTAGGGTAATGCTGAGGGCGAGGTAGCGGTCAAACTTGGGGATGAGATAAATCAGGAACCCCACAAAAAAGGGGAGCGCGATCCAGGCGATCGTGATAGTGTTCATGGGTGTGTCGTTTACGAGTAGGTCGTTTACGGTGTATTGTTCTTTTCGATCTCGTTGCTTTCCAATGTCGGATTATCCCGTGCTAGCTTCATCACGCCGACGAGCATTAATGCTTGTATCGAAAAGCCAATCACAATTGCTGTCAAAATGACCGCCTGGGGAACCGGATCGGAGTAAGCTTTTGTTTCGATGCCAGAAACGATGGGTGTGAATAAACCGTCTCGTGATGCGACTAGCACGTAATAGGCGATCACCCCCGTACTCATCACATCCATCGACAGGATCTTCATGACCAGGTTCTTTTTGAGGATGATTCCGAAAAAGCCGCACAAGATTGTGGCGAATACGAATGCTTCTAACACAGGGATTGTCTGTTGGGTAAGGGTTGATTGTAATCAGCTTTTAAAAATACATTAATATATTATTAATACTTTATCTAAAAATCTTTAAAAAAATACATTTTCTGATCTTGAGTTTCCCTAGCTGGGATCTCAAACACTTTATCCCTGTTACTTAGAGATTAGGGTTTGATATTTTTACCCAACTATGATACAATACATTCTGCTGATTTGAAATCAAATTTCAGGCTGTATTGGGAAGCTCAATTTCTCGGTCAATCGGTGTACAGAAAAGTGATGTCATTGTGATCAAAAACAGTCGGTTTGATCCCAGGAGAAAACGAACCACAACGCTTTAAATTGTAAACCCTTCACACTCAGGATAATGCCATTTTGAGTGAAACCGTTCTGCAACTAAAGGTTGTACAAAAAACCGAGGGGGTTGACCCGAACGAACATCAATTCTTAAACCCGAATAAGGTCGGCGTTTCTTGCTACCATGACCATGACGACCAATAAATAACTTGGACTTTGCCACTAAACGGGGGTTGGGTTCGTTCTCTATCTCCTCATATAGTTCTGGCCCTTCTGATTTTTGACGACGCAAACTATACCCACTTCCACCACAAACAATCCAATTGATGTGAGCATCTGCGTATCCAGTTTCGCCCGTATATAAGTGTTCTAAACAGTGAGCATGACCATTAATCACCAAATCAACAACTGGCCGATCTTTTGCCTGTTCACCAATCGTTTGAGAAACAGTATTGAAGACTTGACGGAGATGATAACGAATCGCTAAAGTTTGAGCTTGCTCCCATTTTGTGGCTTCGGTAACATAGGGAGGATGATGAAAAAATAACACCCGTCCGCGAACTTCTGGGTTTTGCCAAGAGGCAATTAATCGATTTTTTAACCACCGTAATTGTTCGATATCAACCTCAGCATTTGATTCAGCATTGAGTCTTTTTTGAATATCAAACTGCATTTCATCAATTTGCTCAAGTTTAGCTTGATTATCATCAAGTTGTTCGGACTGTTCGGGGTTATTGGGATCAAGTTTATTCGATTCAACGAGTAATTCTTGTTTTTCTTGTTCGAGATCACGCAAACGTTGCAGGAGTTGACGGCGTTGTTCTTCTCCGGCTTGATTTTCAGGAATCGGTATCGGAGCATTAAACGTGTTGGAGTCGAGGGCAAAAAAATCGATTCCACCGTAGCAAAATGTATAGTAACGGTTTGGTAAGCGGGTAAACTGACTCGGTTGATACTTTAAGCAACGACCTGTTGAGGTTTCTGCGGTGTAATATTGATCCAGATGACGTTCTAAATCTGGGGAGTTATGAAACTGCTGGAGATAGTCTAAAAAGGCTCGTGCATAAGCCTCTCCCGTCTCTGAACCTCGCCAACTGACATCAAAATCGATTCTTGATTTTAACAGATGACGAACAGGCCAACTTAATTGAGCCATCAGACCATAAAGAAGGGGTAAATTATAATAATCGTGATTTCCCGGTATCGGTAGAAAAGGCAAGTTAAACACCATTTGGTCATAGGCAATTTGTTTGTAGCGATCGCCACCGACAAGAAACTCCCGATAGGGTTTGATAAAATTCTGAGGATAATAACCAGCAGAACCCGTCAGATAGACCACATCGCCTGTATGCAGAAGAAAGCGAGGGTAATAATCGCTCTGTTTGAGTAATAATTGAGCAATTTCTCGTTGAGGGCTATGTCCACGATGGCGTCCGGTACCGCTATCTCCAACGACTAAAAATGAAAATTCGGGGTTGTCTCCTTGTTGATCGTCTATAACCAAACGAGTTTGATCGATGTTATGACTGATAATACAAGAGTCTTGCCAACGAACCCGTTGTTTCATTTGACGGATTTTATGGGTAATGGGAGGATCAGTGATAAATTGCATGGATATTTTTACCTGGCTCTAAGATGCCGGGAATTTATAAATTCGCCCTGTCGGATTTTAACGCAATTTCCACTTCAGATGCACGGTCGTTTTTGATCAACAGATCTGGGATGATTATTATTTTTGAGGTTGTCCGTATTTTCCGATGAACTCGATGTCTAGTATAAATAGGTTAGAGCATTTGACTCAATGGTTCTCTGAGTTTGTCCGATGGACTTTATCGGTACCTAATTTGTAAATTGATCTCTGTGCTTCTTGAGCAGCTTCGACTTGACTTAAACTGTGAACTCAAAACTCGCACCATACTAGACAGGGGGATTTTTGTTAATGCTGATACAATCTTTTAACCGTCTAGTTTCTCCTCTGACTCGTCGGGTTCGGTTGCGAACAGTTTTAATTGTTCCTTTTATGATACAACTGTTGGCGACGGTGGGATTAACGGGTTATCTCTCTTGGCGAAATGGACAACGAGCAGTTAATGATGTCGCCTCTCAACTTTGTAATGAAGTCACAAAACGGGTTCAACTTCGCCTCAAAGATTATTTAGAAAAACCCGATCTGATTACTCGCATTAATCAACGCTCTGCAAGATTAGGAATTCTTTCATTTGAAGACAAACAGTTTTCTGAATATCTTCTTTGGGAACAAATTCAACTTTTTAACTCAGTGTATGCGATTTATTTTGGGAGTGAGGAGGGAGAATTTATTTATGTAAAAAGAGAGGCAGATGGTTCCTCTGTCGCGAGACAAGTTGAATTTTCACCGGAACGTTATTCTTATCGTTTAGATGAACAGGGAAACCGGAATGAATTTTTGGGCGTTGATGAATATGATCCCAGAGTTAGACCTTGGTATGTGAATACTATTCTAACTGAAAAACCCAACTGGAGTAAAATCTACACGTTCACCGGGGGAGAGTTGGGGATCACAGCTTCAAATTTATTTTATGATAGTCGGGGCAATTTTCGAGGGGTGATTGGGGTTGATATTGTTCTCAGTTTAGTGGGTAATTATTTAAAAGATATCAATATTAGCGAAAACAGTCAAGTTTTTATCGTTGAGCGTTCAGGTTTGTTGGTTGCAAATTCTACGGGAGAAGAACCATTTATTTTTAATGACAATGACAAGCAGGCTCAACGTCTAGCTGCGATTAACAGTGAAAATCAGTTGATTGCTGAAACGACAAAGCATCTGATTGAACGCTACGAACATTTAAGTAAAATTAAACAGTCTCAACAACTTGATTTTCAGAGCAATGATCAACGAAAATTTGTACAAGTGGTTCCCTATCAAGATCAATTGGGATTAGATTGGTTGATTGTGGTGGTGGTTCCTGAAGATGACTTTATGGGAAAAATTCAAGCCAATACCCGCACAACTATTTTACTCTGTCTTGTTGCTTTTATGATTGCCTTTGGAATCGGAATTTTAACCGCTCAATGGGTGACTAAACCTATTTTAGGTTTAAATCGAGCCGCGAAAGCAATTAGTGAAGGAAAATGGAATTATCAAGTAGATTCTTCTCATTGTGATGAAGTCCGAGAATTGGCTGAATCTTTTCAATGTATGGGAGAACAGCTTCAAGAATATTTCAGCACCTTGGAAGCTAAAAATATCGCGATGCAACAGTTAAATGAGCGTTTAATTCACAGTGAAAATCGCCTCTATCAATTTTTAGAAAGTTTACCCGTTGGAGTATTAGTTTATGATAATTTTCAAGACAAATTAACGTTTATGAATAAAACGGCAAAAAAATTATTTAATAAAGGAATTATTCCCAACACATCCTTAGAGAAATTTTCGGAAATCTATCAACTTTATTTGGCTGGAACAGATCAAATTTATCCAAGCAAAGCACTCCCTTTAATTCGAGCGTTAAAAGGAAAAAGTTTAAAAACAGAAAATCTAGAGATTCGTCATCACAATGAGATCATTCCTTGTGAAGTTTTAGCCAAACCTATTTATGATTGTGATCAGAATATTATTTATGCTGTAGTTGTTTTTGAGGATATTACCGAACGCAAACAAGCCGAAGCCGAACGTCATAATTTTACGGCTCAATTAAAGCTTAAAAATGAAGCACTTGAACGTTTAGATAAGCTCAAAGATGAATTTCTTGCTAATACTTCTCACGAACTGCGAACCCCGTTAAATGGCATGATAGGAATTGCAGAGTCAATGTTAGAAGGTGCGACAGGAACGCTATCAGACTTACAACGCAAAAATCTGATGATGATTGCTCATAGTGGACATCGACTTTCGACATTAGTCAATGATATTCTTGATTTTTCTAAGCTGCGACACAATACGATTCGGCTACAAGTAAAGCCAACAGGTTTAAGAGAGATTACTGAAATTGTTTTAACATTAAATCAGTCTTTTGTTCGGAATAAAGACTTACAATTGATTAATAATATTTCTCCTGATTTACCCCTCGTACAAGCAGATGAAAACCGCTTGCAGCAAATTCTCCATAATCTCATTGGAAATGCAGTTAAGTTTACAGAAATAGGTTCTATTACGGTTTCTGCTCAAGTCATTAGTTGGGATGAAAATAGTGACAATCATCAACCAAAAGTCGATCAAAAAGCTGCAAATTCTCAAGTTGCAGTCACCGTTTCTGATACGGGAATAGGTATACCCGCAGATAAAATAAATCGCATTTTTGAATCCTTTGAACAAGCCGATGGTTCAACAGCACGTCAGTTTAGTGGTACGGGATTAGGGTTGGCAGTCACTAAACAATTAGTTGAATTACACGGGGGTAAAATCTGGGTAGAATCAATAGAAAATGTAGGATCATATTTTACCTTTACCTTACCCATTGCCACAGAAGAACAGGCTGTAAAACTGGATCATTCTTCGGTTTTAATTCATCGTTCTGCGGTGGTATCTTTAGAAGATTTTGTTGAAGATCAAAACCACACAGAATCTAATCGGATTTTACCACATTTAACTCAAAATTCAACGACTTCTCTCAATAATAATCAATTTAAAATTTTAATTGTTGATGATGACCCGATTAACTTACAAGTTTTAGTGAACTATTTATGCTTACAAAATTATGCTGTTACTCAAGCCAGTAGTGGTATAGAAGCGATGGAAATTTTAGAAGCAGGATATCTCCCCGATTTAATCTTACTCGATGTGATGATGCCGCGTATGACGGGTTATGAAGTCACCCGTAGAATTCGGGAAACTTGGCCACCTCATCAACTCCCGATTATGATGTTAACGGCTAAAAATCAAGTCTCAGATTTAGTTGCAGGTTTGGAAGTTGGGGCGAATGATTACCTCTCTAAACCTTTAAATAAAGATGAACTGCTGGCGCGAATTAAAACTCATATTCGGATTAAACAATTGCGAACCGAAAAAGCTCATATTCGGAAAACATTCGGGCGTTATGTGACTGATGAAGTCGTCACAAATTTATTAGAAAGTGCTGAAGGTTTAAAACTTGGAGGAGAACGACGAAAGATTACTCTATTGACTTCTGATGTTAGAGGATTTACCGCTATTTCTGAACGATTAAACCCAGAAGAAGTGGTCAAAGTTCTAAATTTTTATCTTTCTAAAATGGCTGATGTAATTACGGCTTATCGAGGCACAATTGATGAGTTTATGGGTGATGGAATTTTAGTCTTATTTGGTGCGCCCAAGTCACGAAAAAATGACACGGAAAGAGCGGTGGCTTGTGCGGTTGCAATGCAATTAGAAATGATCTCTGTTAATCAACAGCTAATAGAATGGAGTTTACCGCCTTTAGAGATGGGGATTGGCATCAATACAGGTGAAGTTGTCGTCGGCAATATTGGTTCAGAGAAACGCACAAAATATGGAGTGGTTGGAAATCAAGTGAATCTCACTTATCGAATTGAATCCTATAGTACCGGGGGTCAAATTTTAGTTTCAGAATCAACGTTTAATGAGGTTTGTTCCCGGATTCAAGTTGTCGGAAAAAACCAAGTTCAACCCAAAGGGGTAAAACAACCGATAACTATCTATGAAGTGGGTGGGATTTCTGGAAAATATAATTTATTTTTACAACAAGAAAAAGAAGTCTTTCTCCCACTCCGACAACCTGTTTCTGTAAACTATACAATTTTGGAAGGAAAACACGTTGGAGAAAATGTGTTTCAAGGTCATATTGTTGAACTGTCTGCAAAATGCGCTAAAATTAGTTCCTGTCAAGCTGAACGAGATTGTGTTCCTTTACCTCTAACCAATATTAAGCTGAATCTAACTTGGGCAGATTCTACCCTGACGAGTGAAGATATTTACGCCAAAGTCTTAGAGGAACCCGCAGATGTTGGAAGTTTTTACATTCGGTTTACCGCTAAACCTCCCGAGGTGAAAGTGCGGCTGCAAAGGCTTTATGAAGATCTGTTAAAACAAGCAAAATCTGGTTAATTTATGATTTTGGATTGAGACTTTACAAAAGAGTTCGATCTTTGTTAATATATGTAAATAATATTTAGTTTTTTAGCTATCTAGCATGACTATCTTCCAGTCTACAGAGCCGATTGTTCGGATCAAACAACAGCATCTAGATGTTCAAGATCTCACAGGTTTACTCAAAGTTAATTGGAAAATTGGCAACTATACACTGCATTCTGGCTTATATACTCGCATCGATCAAGTGTTTTTACTTTGGGGTTTGATTTCACTCATTATCTTCATTACCGCTCAATTTTTTCCGATTAGCTGGATTGATCAAGCTTATTACTGGTCAGGACTCACACTCATTGCTACAATCGGGATGATATTCCTAACTTACTATTGGGTTCGGATTGAACAAGTAACCTGGCTGATTTACTGTTGGGCGTTACTGATGTTGATTGGGGTCGGACTCACAAATTTAGGCATTTTTTGTGGATGGTCACAGATTCTAGCAAATTTGTGTCCCCTGTGGTTAATGGTCTGTGCTTTGGGTTATTTAGCAACAGGTATTGCTCTACAATCGCGCTCATTTGCACTAGCAGGATTGTTGCATTGTTTAGCCATTCCATTATTATCTTATTTGATCGGTTGGCAGTTCTTAGCGACTGGAATCATCCTAGCGGGTACGTTACTCTTTTTTGCTGAGGTTCAGTGGGATATGCGTTCACCGATTGAATCCCCGTTGTTGACGGTTGAACAGTTAGCTTTTAACCGCGAGCAACTCTACAAACGCCAAATGGAATAATCACCAATTTATACGATTGAAACAAAAATCTAATTTTTGTAAAGAAAGATACTTTTTTATCGACTTTCAGGCATAATAAACAGTAAGCCAGTCCTAAGAGGATTTAGCCCCTCTCAAGGTTGGCTCGACGAGAGCAAGTATTTTGCTGTTTAACTTGTGAATTGCCCCCCAAAGGAGAACGATGTCAGGGGAGCAAGTCGTCAAAAAACTCTAACAGCCCAACTCTCAGTATAGTATAGCATCGGTCAAGGGGTATGCGAGTTTGTAAGGTTTTTGTCGTTTCCCTTACTTTATGGGACTTGAGGTGGCGTTAAATCGTCTATTCAGAACAGCCCAAAAGTCCTAGCAGATCTGTTTGAGATCAACTCCTTGTCCGAGGTTTTTATTATGTTTTTGGATAGCTCGTTTAGAGAACAACAAAAAAAAATTCGCACATTAAAACAAATCTTTTCTAAACTAAGATGATGAGCGAAGTTGAAAAGACGAACCGAACCCGTGAGTCCTCAAAAACCTTTATCTTCTGATCACAACCCCAAAATTGTAGAACTTGAAGCCAAGTTAAATCGAGCCTACAAAACCATAAAAAAACTGCGAACACGACTGGCAAAACTGGAGAGTGAACAGCAACTCAAATCATCCTCGACAGTGCGTCCAACAATCACACCGCCTCAACGTTCCTCTCAACGTCGAACTCGCTCTCGAACTCACCCTTCTGTATCGGCGTTGGGTTATATTTCTCTGCTGGCTTTAGCTCTAGGAGGATTAGGTGCGATCGCTAAGTTTTTCTTTTCTGATTTGTTTCCTCAATGGATAGAATTAACGCCTTTTCATACGACTTCCGTGACTTCCTCAGCCTCTCTAACGTCACCTCAAGCCGTTTCTTTACCCGAACCTCAACCCGAAATCCCCTCAATTTCTGAACCCGTTTATAATATTGAGAGTGAACCGAACCTCAATTATAGTTTACCATTACAAGCCATTATTGATCAAGTTATTAATCAAGTTTCTCAACAAAAGTTATCGACTTCTTCTCTTTCGATTCACTTAATTGATGTTCAAAATAAAACCTTTGCTGAATACCGAAGTCAAACCCCTAGATTTCCAGCCAGTATTACTAAACTCTTTTGGATGGTGGCTTTATTTGCTCAAGTTGAAGCCGGAATTCAACCCAATGAAATGATTAGTTATACCGATGAATGTCAAAGCGATATTTGTAAATTAATTAAAAAATCCGATAATGAAGCAGCCAGTCATATTCTAGACGAACTCACTCAAACTTCATCCCAAAATAATCCCGCCACAGAAACTTATGAAAACTGGCTAAAAAAACGTCATTATATTAATCAGTTTTTTCAAAAAGCCGATTATAAAAATATTGATATTAGTCAAAAAAATTACCCGATTCCCGAACTCAAAATGGAAGAACCCCAAGCCTGGGAACTGAAAATGCGAGGCAATCCTAAACAACCCATTAGAAATAAAATTACAGCCGAACAAACAAGTCGATTAATGTATGAAATTGTGACTCAAAAAGCCGTTTCTCCTGAAGCGAGTTCTCAGATGATGAACCTACTCGAACAAGATCTTGATCCGAAGGTTTGGAAACAGCAAGAATCAAACCCCATTCAAGGGTTTCTAGGAGAATCTTTAGCCGGGTTAGATATTCGCTTTTTGTCTAAAGTAGGCTGGACTTCTGAGACTCGCTTTGAAGTGGCATTTATTCAGTCAAAATCAAGTCAAGTTGCTTATATTTTAACGGTATTTGGGGAGGGAAAAGAATACGGAGAAAATTGGGAAATATTTCCGACTATTTCTCGTTTAGTTTATGACAAAATGACTGAATTAAATTCTCAATCTTAATTAGACTTCTGCCAGAAGTTAGAAACAGCCTACAAGTTCAATGAAAAAGAACTGATCGCGGATAAACCTCCCTATTGCCAGAGGGGACTAAAATGATTATCATTTTACTAAACACCTCCGTTGTCAAACAGTGGAGAACCCTTCGATCCTCAATTTTGGTGTATCTCAAACCATGTCACCTTCACAGTTTTTGCGAATATTGACTCAGCCTAGTGCTTGGAAACGTCGTCCTTTGTTTGCGGTATTATTAATTTCTGCGATCGCCATCATAGTCGGAAGTTTAACAACAGTCGCCCAAAACACCCGTTCTACAAAGGTTGTCGTCACCTTTTTACCGATGTACCTGTTTACCAAAGCGGTATCGGGTTCAAGTCGGGAAGTAGAAATACTGGTTCCGCCTAACGTTACCGCCCATGAATACCAAGCTTCCCCCAGTGATGCGCGTAAACTTGCTCAAGCTGAAATTTTAGTTAAAAATGGGTTAGGAATGGAAACATTTCTCAGTGGGTTGGTGGCGAATGCGGGGAACCCACAACTCAAACAAATTGATGCCAGTCAGGGAATTGAACCGTTAAAAGAAGAAGATCACGATCACGATCATGGTCATTCTCACGATCACGATCATAGCCATGCTCACGCCGAGGGAAATCCTCATGTTTGGCTCGATCCAATTTTAGCACAAAAACAAGTCGAAAATATTCGAGAGGGTTTAATCGCTGTCGATCCCAAAAATGCACAAACTTATCGGGCGAATGCGGAAGCTTATATTAAACAGTTACAACAACTCGATCAAGAATTTAAAAGCCGTTTAGGTTCGGTGCAAGGCTGTAAATTTATTGCATTACACGATGCCTATCCCTACTTAGCTAAACGATATAACATCCAACAAATGGCAGTGGTTGAACTCCCAGAGGATAGTATTTCACCTCGGGATATTCAGCGTGTAATTTCAGCCGTTAAAGAATACAATGTGCAAGCATTATTGAGCGAACCTGGAGCCAATGATAGCCGATTGCAACAAATTTCTAATGATGTCGGACTGCCTGTAAAAACTTTAGATCCGATTGAAACAGGTTCACTTGATCCTCAATATTATTTTACGGCTATGCGAAAAAATTTAAACACTCTAGAAGGAATTTGTCAATGATTAGTCAAGAAATATTTGGAAGTCCATCGGTTTTAGAGGTCGAAAATTTAACCGTTCGACGAGGAAAGTATGTCGCAGTCGATCAGGTTTCTTTTCAACTGTTTTCAGGAACAAATACTGCTATTGTTGGGCCAAATGGAGCCGGAAAAAGTACCTTAATTCGAGCAATTTTAGGGTTAATTCCCTCTGAGTCGGGACAAGTTAATATATTAGGAAAATCTCTAAATAAATTGGGGAAACGGTGGGAGAAAATTGGTTATATTCCCCAGAAGTTTTCATTTGATCGCTATTTTCCCTTAACGGTAGAAGAATTGGTGGCGTTAGCGTTACCTAAGTCTTATTTCTGGAAATCAAGAGAACGAAAAATTTCGGTTCAGAAAGTGTTGGTTAAAGTTAACCTAGAACATCAATCTCATCAACGAATTGGAACGTTAAGCGGAGGTGAACTTAAACGAGTTTTATTAGCTTATTGTCTGGCGGTTCCTCGTGATTTAATTATCTTAGATGAAGCGTTAGCCGAAGTGGATGCAACCGGAGAAGTTGAATTTGCAGAATTACTCAATAAACTCCAACGAGAACAAGGGTTTGCGACTTTACAAATCTCTCACGATTTAGATTTAGTCAGTCGGTATTGCGATCGCGTTTTGTGTCTTAACCGAAAAATTTTGTGTCAAGGAAGCCCGCGAGAAACGTTATCAAATGAAAATATCCAAGAGGTTTATGGTTCGACTCTCATTCGCTATTTGCACTCTCATTAATCTGTCAGATTGAATGCAAAAAAAGATCTGAAACCTCAAAGCAAAACTTGTGATAATGAATAATTTAGAATGGATAGAACTCTTTAGTTTACCCTTTATGCAAAGGGCAGTTTTAGGTGGAATTTTACTGGGAACATTAGGCGGTATTTTAGGAAGCTTTGTAGTATTAAGACAGCTTTCGATGTACGGAAATACTTTGGGTCATGCGTCATTTTTAGCTGTGGTGATCGGTGCATTTTTACAACTTCCTTCCATATTATCGCTCACTCTCTTTTTGGTTATTTTTGGTTTGGGAGTGCTTTATTTGATCGATACAACCAATTTAGGTAGCGATACAATTTTAGCAATTATTGTGGCGGGTTCTGTGGCTTTGGGAATGATTGGATTTTCCTTTTTAGAGGGCTATCGAGGTAATTTATTATCGATTTTATTTGGAGATATTCTCGCTATTAGTAATATAGACATTATTTTATTAGTTGGGTTGTTAGTCGTCACGGTTCTTTGTTTATTGTTCACCTTACCCGAACAAATACTGCTGACCTTTAGCCCCGACTTAGCTCAACTCAAAGGTATTCCTGTGCAGATTTATCGTTATAGTTTTATTATCTTATTATCTCTAACTTTAGCCTTATCAATTCGTGCCGTTGGGATTTTATTAGTCAATGCTTTTTTAATCATTCCCCCCGCTACGGCTAGACTGGTTTGTGATCAATTTATACCGTTTTTAGGACTCGCTGCGACAATTGGGGCAGTTAGTGGTATTGTCGGAATGATACTCTCTGGAATTTGGGATTTACCTTCAGGGCCAAGTATCGTTTTAGTGCAACTTGTGGTATTTTTAGTAGGCGTAGGATGGAATCAGTCGAGTCATTAACCCGAACGACTCCGGAATGAACAAACATTATTTATTTAAACCAAATCGTTTTTCGAGAAAACTTTTCAACAACAACCAACAATAGGTAAACACTCCCGAGATAAGTACCTGCGGGAAGGAGAATACGCAACAAGTCTGAGATCATTTTTACACCACCTCCAGAAGACCAATGGACTAAATTTTAATTATTTCTTTAGATTCTATCGTCTCAAGCCGATCATCAACCTGAGTACAAATCATTATAGGTGTCAAGAGCCAGGCAAAATTTCAACAAAGTCCCCATTCAAATCCAAAAATTGTTCAGATAGAAGTTGACAAGAAACATAAAATGTGCTACCAATAGCCAAAGTGTCGCCTCGATAGGCCAAACTCAAAGTAGTCGGCCGAATTTACAGAAAGATCGTCTATGAATTTTGGCATAAACTCAAAATTAAGATAGTTTTGAAAGTAAGCCTTATTTCAAACGAGCGGAAGACAGTCAGGCTTGCCGACCTGCTCTCAATCTTCTCGAAACCCATACCCGTTCGCTGCTAATATCTCCGAAAAGACGCCATGTCAACCCTAGTGATCGTCGAATCTCCAACGAAAGCTCGCACTATCAGCAACTTCCTTCCCCGTGACTATCGCGTGGAAGCGTCGATGGGTCATGTGCGGGATCTACCGCCCTCGGCTGAGGAAATCCCCGAAAAGTACAAGGGAGAGAAGTGGGCGCAGCTTGGTGTGAATGTCGAAGCCAACTTCGAGCCAATTTATGTGGTGCCGAAGGATAAGAAAAAAATAGTCAAAGAACTCAAAGATGCGCTGAAAGCAGCCGACGAATTAGTTCTAGCGACTGACGAAGATCGCGAAGGAGAAAGTATCAGTTGGCATCTGCTGCAACTCCTCAAACCCAAGATCCCAACGAAACGAATGGTCTTCCACGAAATCACCCAAGAAGCCATTCAAAGCGCCCTCAATAACTGTCGCGATCTCGACGAACAACTGGTTCACGCCCAAGAAACTCGGCGCATTTTAGATCGCCTCTACGGTTACACCCTCTCCCCCTTACTCTGGAAAAAAATCGCCAGAGGTCTATCGGCAGGGCGAGTTCAGTCTGTCGCCGTGCGGCTACTGGTCAGTCGAGAACGAGAACGTCGGGCGTTCCGTCAGGGGGACTACTGGGACTTAAAAGCCTTACTGGAAAAAGATAAAACCAACTTTGACGCCAAACTCACAACTGTAGACGGCGTGAAAGTAGCCACCGGGAGCGACTTCGACGAAACTACAGGTAAAATTGCCCAAGGTCGCAACGTAGTTTTGTTGGATGAAGCCCAAGCGATGGCCCTCAAAGAGCGACTCACCGATAAACCCTGGACAGTCAGCAAGATTGAAGAACGGCCCTCGACTCGTAAACCCGCTCCTCCCTTTACCACCTCCACCCTCCAACAAGAAGCCAACCGCAAACTGCGACTGAGTGCGCGTCAGACAATGCAAGTGGCTCAAGGGTTGTATGAACGGGGCTTTATCACCTATATGCGAACCGACTCCGTTCACCTGTCTGAACAAGCCATTGAAGCGGCTCGGACTTGCGTTGAGGAAAAATATGGCAAAAACTACCTCAGCCCCAAACCTCGCCAATACACAACCAAAAGTAAAGGCGCTCAAGAGGCCCACGAAGCCATTCGTCCAGCCGGAAACCGTTTCCGCACGCCCCAAGAAACCGATCTCGGCGGCAACGACCTCAAACTCTATGATTTAATTTGGAAGCGAACTGTGGCGTGTCAAATGGCAGACTCTCGCCAAACCAATATTGCAGTCGAGTTGAAAGTCGAAAATGCGGGTTTTCGTTCCAGTGGGAAACGGATTGATTTTCCGGGCTTTTTAAGGGCTTATGTGGAGGGGTCCGATGATCCCGATGCAGCCTTAGAAAACCAAGAAGTGCTACTTCCCCGGCTGAAAGAGGGCGATCATCCCAACTGTCAGGAACTAGAAGCGATTAGCCATGAAACCCAACCTCCAGCCCGGTTTACAGAAGCGTCTTTGGTGAAAACCCTTGAAAGTGAAGGCGTTGGCCGGCCGAGTACCTACGCGAGTGTGATTGGGACAATTATTGATCGCGGCTATGTTCAGTTAAAAGGAAACGCCCTCACCCCAACCTTTACGGCGTTTGCTGTCACGAATTTACTCGAAAAACATTTTCCCGACTTGGTGGATATTGGGTTCACCGCCCGTATGGAAAATACGCTTGATGATATTGCCGCCGGAGAAGCCAGTTGGCTCCCCTATTTGCAGAAATTTTACTCCGGAGAGGCGGGTTTAGATACCCAAGTTCGGGAACAGGAAAGCCAAATTGAGGCAAAAGTTGCTCGGACGATTGAACTCGAAAAACTCGGGGGTGAAACCGACGGTATTCTCTATCGGGTCTGTATCGGCAAGTTTGGGCCGTATATTGAGGCGGAAAATGGGGATGAGGTGATTACGGCTTCTATTCCTCAAGACTTGACTCCGGCTGATCTGACGCCTGAGTTGGTGCAAGAACTGCTTCTACAAAAAACAGAAGGCCCGGAGAAGTTAGGGCTACATCCGGAAACGGGAGAACCGATTTTGATGTTGATCGGCCCTTATGGCCCCTATGTGCAGTTGGGTGAGGAGTCTGAGGAGAATAAAAAACCCAAGCGGGTGTCTTTACCCAAAGGGGTTGAAAAGGATAGCGTCACCCTCGATATGGCGGTGGGGTTGCTGTCGCTTCCCCGACTGTTGGGGGTTCATCCAGACACCGGGGCAAAAGTTAAAGCGGCGATTGGACGGTTTGGCCCCTATGTTGTCCATGATCAGGGTAAGGAAGGGAAAGACTATCGTTCTATTAAGGCGCCGGATGATGTGTTAGCGATTACCTTAGAGCGGGCCTTGGAAATGCTGGCTCAACCGAAAGCAGGTCGGGGAAGTCGTCGGTCAGCGACACCGTTACGGGAGTTAGGCGCTCATCCTGAAGATAGCGAACCTGTGAACGTTTATAATGGCCCCTACGGTCTTTATGTTAAACATGGGAAAACAAATGCGTCTATCCCCAAAGAGGTGACGGTAGAAGACGTAACTTTAGAAAAGGCGCTGGAATGGTTAGCCGCCAAAGCAAGTTCAGGTTCAAAAACTCGTAAAAAATCGACAAAAAGTACCAGAACGACTAAAAAAAGTACCGGAACAACCAAACGTTCGACTTCTCGTAAGAAAACGACTCCAGAAAGTGAAAAGTAAGGGTTAAGATCTTGCAGTCCCAGATTCTACGTCGAGGGATTTAGGACTGCGGGAGGCTACAGCTATCAACAAATAAGAACAAGGAACAAAATAGAGGGCCAGTAAAGTCGCCCCACCCACACCGCCTGCAATTGCTACCGCCAACGGTGGCCAGAATCTTCCTCCTCCAATCAACAACGGTACAAACCCGATCATTGTACTCAATGTAGTTGCCATCACGTGGCGAGTCGCTTGAAGGACTACCTGACGAGTGGCTTGACGGTTTCCTCTAGAGGCTTCGGGGTGGTCTTTCAAAGCCGCTAACACCACAACCGAATCATTAATCGCAATTCCCACTAATCCAAACGTCCCGATCAGACTCATAAATCCGAAGGGATAGCCAAACAATGCCAAGCTAAAAAATCCTAGACCAACTGAACAGAGCGCAACAGCACCGATAATCAAAGTTGAACGAAAAGAATTCAACGACAACACCAACACCGACATCGCCAAAATTAAAATAATCGGTAAAGTTGCAAACAATCTTCCTTGGGCATCTCCCTGTTGTTCGGCTTCTCCGGCAACCTCAGACCAATATCGAGGGGGCATTTCAAACCCTGTATCTGTTAACCGTTGTTGCCAGTCTGTCAAAATTTCTGAAGGCAATTTCCCAGAGGCAATGTACCCTTGAATCAGGTTATATCGTTGACCATTGCGGCGAGTAATTTCAGACGATTGGGGTTGCAAGTCTATCTCTGCTAAAGCCGAAACAGGAATGGCGCCCGTCGAACTCAAACGGTTTTGGCTGAAATTTGTCCCCGTGGGTTGCAGTTCTAGCCCCATGATTTGATTGACATTTCCTCGTTCGGTATTGGAGACACGCACCCGTACTGGAAGTTCTTCGGTTTCTTCAATGATAGAACCGCCCAAATTCCCTTCTAACAATGTCGCCAACTGTTGGGAGACACTCCCCAAATCAAGTCCGGCTAGCCTTGCTTCTTCTTCATCGACTTGAAAAGCCAGTTGAGGCTGTACCTCACTTAAACTATCACGGGTTTGAGTCACGCCTGGAACTTCTGTTAACAGTCTGCGTGCCTCCTGACCCAAGCTTCGCAACCGTTCAAGGTCAAAGCCATAAATTCGCAGTTCGACCGGGGCGTCAAAGGGTGGCCCTTGTTCGAGTTGTCGAACCAAGATTCTGGCTTGGGGAAAGATTGCATCCATTTCCTGCTGCAATGAATTAACGAAATCCGCTTCTGCAATGGTATTTAATTGTAAAAATCCTTGAGCATAGTTAGCGGCTTGTTCTCGACCTGTGGCTAAATTGTAGTAATATCGAGGCGCACTCCGTCCGATAAACCAATGAACTTGTTTAATTTCGCGATGTTCTAAGATCACCTCTCGCGCTTGTAATGCGAGGGTTTTTGTTTGTTCAATCGATGCTGCGGTTGGTAATTCTAATTCGACTTGGAGTTGATCTCGGTCTACAGAGGGGAAAAATTGTTGAGGTAAATTTTTAACTTGAATAAAACCAATAATGGGTAAAATTAATCCCAAGGCAATTCCTAATAGGGGATGGCGAAAGAGTCCTTGTAAACTGATTTTGTAGACTCGAGTTAAGATTGAATTAGAAAAGCCCGATCTCCACCAACTCGAACGGGATTTCCCCTCATTTGTAAAAGCTTGATTGATTTTAGCCGCTAATGCGATCGCAATAGTAATAGAAAGAAATAAAGAAGAAGAAACAGCAAGAATCACATTCATACCAATTGTTCCTACAAATTCTCCAGATGGCCCCGGCAGAATCACAATCGGGACAAAAGCTAAGGCTGTCGTCATTGTTGATGCTAATAGGGGAAAAAACAAATGATGAATCGTTTCAGAAATAGCAGCTTCGGGTTGAAACCCAGACTGAAGTTTATGACCGACTTCATCAACTACAATAATTACCGTATCAATTAGTAATCCTAAAGCAACAATTAACCCAGTTACTGACATTTGATGGAGTGGAATTCCTAAAAGCTGCATTAGTCCTAATACCATACAAACAGATAGGGGTAAGGTCAGTCCGATCACAATCGCTGATTTCCAACCCATCAGGAAAAAAGTCACTGCAAACACCAGAAAACCACTAATAATTAGATTACTGATTAAACTTTTTAATCGCTCTTCAACATAATTACTTTGATTAAAAATAGTTTCGATCTTTAAACCCGTCCCTAATGTTTTTTGAAATTCTGATAAAGTTTTTTCTGCCGTTTTTGACCATTGATCCAGTTGATAATCCGACTTGACAAAAACTGCCAAGACAACGGCTGGATTTCCATCAATTAAAGACAACTCATTCGGCGGATCAATCACACTTTTATAAACCGTTGCCACATCTGCTAACGTTGCAAATTGTCCCTCATTTCCAAACTGAATAGGAATCTGTCGAATCCGTTCTAAAGAATCTATTTCAGACTCTACTTCTAACACCAGATCATTTCTCTGGCTGCGAAGTTGACCCGCAGAAACTTTAGCATCACTTTGTTGAATTTGATTGGATAAACTTTGGGCTGTAATTCCTAAGTTTGCAAGTTTATAAGGATCAACTTCAACTAAAATTTCCTCGCTTAATTCTCCAAATTTTACAACTTTTTCAGTTCCCGCTAACTCCGATAATTCATCTTCAAGATATTCTGCTAAACGATTTAAGGCTGCATAATTCGGCTGTTCTGAATTGACCCAAGTTAAAGCCGTAATTAAGGCATAAGCTTTCACATCTATTTCATCAAGTTCTGGTACTGTTGCACCTGCGGGTAAACGATTTGCCGCCTGACTAATTCGATCTCGAATCCGTGACCAAATCGGATCAACTTCTGCTACTGTAACACTATCTAAAAGTTCAATATCAATGATAGAACTCCCGGTTTGAGAGGTTGATTCATAAGACTTAATTTCTTCAATCGTTGCTAATTCTTGTTCAATTGGATCAGTGACTAATACTTCGATGCGTTCGGCATCGGCACCGGGAAAAAAAGTTTTGACAACGGCAACCCGAGAAACCAATTCTGGATCTTCCAAGCGAGGCAGGGTTAAAAATGCAGAGATCCCCCAAACTACAACTAAAAGAGTCGTGAGAATTAATAAGCGAAAATTGCGATAAAATAGAGTTGCCATAATAAGATCAAAAAATAAAAGTTAGGGTAAATTTTTTACCCACTGACCTGAAACAAATTGTTGAGTTCCATTAGCAACCACTTCTTCTCCAGATTGCAATAATCCCCGCACTAAACTGCGATCGCCTTCGGTATGCAAAACTTCTATAACACGGCGTTCTAATTGTTGAGTTTGAGGGGGAAGATTGGTGTTAGTATCTTCAACCGGAACCAACGCATAACAAGCCCATAATCCTCGTTCGGCACGAATTAACGCCGAAGTTGGCAACCAAAATCCGTCTGTGGGTTGGATGCGACTCACTTCCAAACGGGCAACAGTACCGGGTGCAACGGTTTGAGGTAATCTCAGAATGACTGTACGGGTGCGAGTGGCAGAGTCTACTTCAGGCAAAATTGACAACACTTCTGCGGTGTAGATTTCTTCTCCAACTCGAACTAAATGTTGACTCCCAATATTTAACTGAGATATCACGCTCGGAGCCACCCCAACCCGAACTTCTGGGCGCGTATCTTCTACCAATCGAACCACTGCTTGTCCTGCGGAAACCACCGTTCCTTCATCTAAATAACGTTGAGAAATGATCCCAGAAAAAGGAGCGTAAAGAATACTTTTGCTTAAAATAACATCCAACTCTGCAATTTGAGCGTCAATTTGTCGAATTTGAGCAATTTGAGCGTCAATTTGTTCGGGACGAGTTCCGCTGATCAGTTCATCCAATTGGCTCTGAACCCCTTGAACTTGAGCAATTTGAGCATCAATTTGTTCGGGACGAGTGCCTGTCTGTAACTCGGTTAAATTGCTCCTGGCTTCGTCAATTCTAGCTCTGAGGGAATCTTTGGTTGTTCGGACTTCATCGAACTGTTCACGAGAAATTGCCCCTTCCGCGTAGAGATCTCGACGACGTTGGGTTTGTAAACGAGCCAGTTCTAGCTGTTCTTCCAAGTCCCGTACTCTCGAACGAGCAGCATCAATATTTTCAACTCGTGGCCCGGCTTGTAGTTCTCGTAGCCTTGCCTGTTCCTGAGTCAATAATGCTCGTGTTGCTGCAATGGTTTCCTGTCTTGGTCCGTTTTGCAATTCTGTTAGCGTTGCTTGCGCTTGCTGTTTTTGGGCGATTAACCCTTGTCGTTGAGCTTGGAGTTGACGGGTATCTAATCGACCTATGACTGCATTTTGAGCCACTTGATCTCCTTCTTTGGCAGCCAGTGATAGCAGCAACCCAGATTGCTCAAAACTCAATTCACTGGTGCGTTGGGCTTCTACAATTCCGGTATAACTCTGAGAGATAGAATAGGAACTAACCCGTTCTACTGTTACGGTTTCGACAGGTAAAATCGTGGGTAAATTCTGTTCAACAGTGGGTGATTTCGATTGAGGGACAACTGTTTGACGACGAAAAAAGGTGATTCCACCCAACCCAACTGCAAGTAAAATCCCAACGGCTCCGACCCGTAACCAACGATTTGAGGAACGTTTCGGCCCAGAAGGAACAACCTCAGCCTCGACCGCAATGAGATCATCGTGATCGGTTGAGGGTTCAGGTAAAGTTTCCAATGGAATTGGTCTTTTCCCGTTCTGTTGAGCAGATTGAGAATCTTGCAGTTTATCTTTACTCATGGGTCTAACCGTTGAGTGGCATAACTCTAATTCAATAAATTAAGACAGTCGTTTGATATAATTAAAACGCACGTTTAAAAAAATTGCAAGGATCGCAATAGATTTTTGTTTGAATGAACAGATCTGCGTACTATAGAATAAAGACCAACGTTTAACCCAAAATGAGTCGTGTTCCTTCCACCGAGCCGAAAACCGATACTAAAGAACAAATTCTCAATGCTGCCGAACGTCAATTTGCACTTTTTGGCTTTGCGGGTGCTTCATTACGAGCCGTGACACGAGATGCAAATGTGAATTTAGCCGCAGTTCACTATCATTTTGGATCAAAAGAGGAACTCTTTAAGGCAGTTGTGCAGCGGGTTGCCGAACCTATTGTCCGAGAACAAATGCGGCATTTAGATGAGTTAGAAAATTTTGATCCTAACCCTTCAGTTGTAGATATTGTTCAAGCATTTGTTGCCCGACCATTAGAGATGATTTTGAAACAACGGGGAGAATCTTGCTATGTTCATGCTCAATTTGTAGGGCGATGTCGTACAGAACCCCGTCCAATTCAAGAACTAGCTGAAGTAGAATTTAACCCTAGCCATCAACGTTTCTTGGAACTCATACACAAGGCTCTACCCCATCAATCTTTTACAGAATTAGAGTGGAAACTAGATTTAATTGTGGCAATGATTGTTCGAGTTTTAAAACAAACTGAATATTCTGATCCCTTATCAGAAAAATCTGATCAAGAGATTGATAATTTAATTCAACGCTTAGTCAGGTTTATCCTCTCTGGTATTAGTGCATAAGTTTTCACGCACTCAAATCATACCAAGTATTTTTGTGAAATCTTCCCAGGGCGTTCACTGAAAACGTCTTTTTTTATTGACTTTTATTGGACTTGTTGACAAACTCACAACTCATTAGGAGAGTTCCACCATTGAGATGGATGACAACCCAAAGGCGCGTTTAAGCTATAGTCGAGATCTTCACACCGCAACCATTGATCATTTTTTCGCCATCCTAACTTTTTACCCCATTGTGCGACTAATTTTTGATTTTCTTCGATAGTGGCTTCGCGATCGCCCCCACAACTTTTATAAATTTAGAGTTGTACACTAAACCCAAACCGACCTTGACTGTATTTAACCCACAAGTTATCAATCACAGGTCAAGAATTGCACGGGAATTTTTGAATTTCTTCTGGTCTTAATTCCCCTAAACGGTTATGACCAGCGATCGCCATAATTAAATTAATAGTCTCAATATCTGCATTAAACCATTGTTTTTCTTCTAGATAATTTCGCAATTTACTGTAACGGTTGACATCCGAAACCAGCATCAAGTTTTCTTCTATCTGTTCAATTTTTGCCGAAAAATTTAAAACATTTTCAAGCTAACTTTCCAGTTATTTAACTTGGTTTGACAGTTGATTTAGTTGATCCTCAAAAGACTGAGAATTAGAATTTTCGTTGACAAGAGTCATAACTTAGAGGATTAGATAGAAAATCAATAAGATCTATTTATTTTATTAAATTATAATCAATCATAAACATCCAAAATGATTACATCTCTACAAATTGAAAGTGTATTTTTCTGAGCTTAACTAAGAATCTGACGACTCCGATTGAGGAGTCACATTTTCTTTGACTTCAACTTGTTTTTGTTGTTTGCGTTCCTTGGTTTCTCTGAGGGCTTCTGCTTTTAACTTCTTAGAAGCTTTCAAGAATCCTGGGGCTTCTTCAGTGGGTTCATTCAACTGTTCAACAAATCCAAAGACATCCCGCCCCGGAAGAAACTTAGCCTTGACTTGAACAAAATAAGTTTGACCTTGCTGGTCTTTTTCTAATCTCGGATTGAATCTAAACGGCTTTACAGGTGAATCTCTCCAGAGTAAAGGCACATGAGAAGCTTTCATAAATTTGACTTTTTTAGCGGCTTCTGCTTCTTTAATCCAAGCTAATCTATCTTGAGAAAAGTTACGCATCACCGTGATACAAGGGGTTCTACAAACCGGAATAAATTGCCATAATCCTGAGAATTTGAATTCAAAATCATTTAACTCTGTATTCAGTGGACTTGATGAAGCGCCATGCCCCACAAATCCGACTAATTGAAAAGCCACTTGATGAGGTTGATCTCGACTTGGAAAGTGCAGTATTTTTGGATAGACGATTAACTTTTGAGTGGTATTCCCTGTCGTTTCAATTTCTTTTTTAAGGGCATCATAAGCCTTCCGACGTCTATTCGGAATATAAAAGAGTCGATACTCTTTATCCCCTAACATGACCGTTGAACGTTCTTCGGTTAATGTTACTACACCACTGATAATACCAATTCCTTGAAAATAACGTTGGGACTCTCCGGATTCTGATTGTTCAGTCTCCGTTTGAGCATCAGTATCTTTAACTTCTTGATGATCAGAAGACTCCGGTTCAGATTTCAAGTCTTCATTGACTGTTTCAGGCGTTAATTTTTCTTGCCTGTTCGTCGGAGAAATAGTTTCAACTTTTTTAATTTTTGAAGGTTTAACAGATAACGGTTTGGGTGGGGAAACGGGAGAGGACGAAGAAGTTCGTTTTGGTTTAGGAATTAGTGAAGGTTGAATTTGTTCTTGTGGGGGTTCAGTTGACTCTGCGTTCTCACTTAACTCAGATTGCAACTTCGCTAGCAAATCTTGATACATCGCTTTTTGCTTGGGATTTGTAGCTGTCTTGATTAACTTTTGAATTTTCTCGATTTGCTCTGACATTTTTAATTTAATTTTAGAGTTTGTTTGAGTTTATTAATTAAATTTAAAATTACAATCATTGAACCCACATTAATATTAAACTGAATTAGACCAATTTACTTCTCTAGATGGAGTTCTTACACATTTAACCACTGTAGCATATCATTTTTGCAGACCGTTTACATTCAGTTCAAAAATTTGCTCCGCCCACAAGGGTCATCTCTGTACTCTCATCTTATTGATTTTACCCTCTAACTGCACCTTTGAATTTTTTGGCGTGTCCCCACTGATCTGGAGTCTGAAACGACATCAACAGGATCATCTCGGGAAAAATCCCATAAATCTTTACAAAGGGGTAGAATATTGAGGGTTATGAGTGATCGGTTCCCAGTGCAATTGATCCGGGTTTAGAGTTTAAGTTTTGATCGAAGTGAATCAACTTAATCCGCTTAAAAAGGAATACTTTGAGAAGCTAAAATACGGGATGAGATTCATCCTCACGACAAAAGACATCAAGACTTAAGACAATCATTTGATTCCGCAGTCTAGACTTAACTTTTCTTTGAGATATAGAAGCTTGAAACCTTGTGTAGAAGGGAGAGAGAGGGATTTAAAACCTTGACACCCCTGGAACTCTGATTCTACCGTAACCTTATATCCCTCAGACTTGAACCTTGAAAATTGAGTGAGGGAAAAATCAGGGAAGATGTACAACCCGATGGTGACGGAAGTTAGGAGAATAATAAAAATAAAACCCTGTTGTCATTAAGGGTTTGAGTTGGGGTTGAATATGAGATTTGACAGAAATGAAGTTCTCCCATTATTGATCATAAAATCAATGAAGAAACAGTCCCTCGCCATTTTGTTAGAATAGTATCTCCCGATGGAAATGTAAGGGAAGGCGACAAAAACGGAGTAATTACCGTTAAGTAAGGACGGGCTAGGAGGGATTCGAACCCCCGACACCGTGGTCCGTAGCCACGTGCTCTAGTCCACTGAGCTACAAGCCCTGACGACTCTAAGATTTAAGATCACATTTGAAGTCACAGTTGACCGTTCAAACTGATCCTTAACTTATCGCCTGAGTCATTATAATAACACATTTTTGCAGCAATGACAAACAATTTCTCTCAAGATCCACAATCGTTAACCCACCTCAACGAGAGAGGAGAAGTGAATATGGTCGATGTCTCGGCCAAAGCCTCTACTCGTCGAGAAGCAGTTGCAGCGGGTCAAGTGCGGATGTCTCGCTCAACTTTTGAAACACTGGTCGCGGGTAACGCACCCAAAGGAGATGTGATCACAACCGCCAAACTCGCGGGAATTATGGCAGCTAAACAAACCGCTCAGTTAATTCCCTTGTGTCATCCCTTACCTTTGAGTAAAATCGATGTTCAACTCACCCCCTATCCCGAACTTCCGGGTTATCAAATTCGCGTTCAAGTCGTCACCACTTCAGAAACCGGAGTCGAAATGGAAGCGCTAACTGCGGTGTCTGTCACAGCGTTAACCCTCTATGACATGGCAAAAGCCCTAGAAAAATCAATGCAAATAGAATGTATTCGCCTGGTGAGTAAAACGGGGGGAAAATCGGGAGACTATTACAGTCTGTCAGAAGAAAAATAGCAAAATAGTTCTCAGCTAACATTTGCTGTGAATTTTTTGTGAATAAATATAATAAATAAATGTTCGGGAAAAACAGATCTCGCTTAAAATGAAGATACATAGAATTGCTCAGGAGTGAAAGGAATGCCTCCCCGTTGGCCTCGACAACCCGACCGTAAAGATCCTGCTTATAGACGCTTAGATGACCGCATGAACTTTGCTGTTCATGTAGCATTTTTTGCACTGTGCAATTCCGGTTTATGGTTTTTTCAAAAAATTCAAGCGGCAACATGGCCCTGGGCAGTTTGGGTAACAGTAGCTTGGCTACTTGTCCTGGGGATGCACGGAATTTACATTTTTGCGATCGCGGACTATTCTTCTGTTCGACAAAATCAACCCAATTAGAGATACATTATCTAAAATAAGGGGGAATGGCTGGAGCGAAAGCTCTTAAACTTATTGTGTCAGTAATACTCAAAAATTAAGCTATGGCTACTACACAAGAAATCGAAAAACTAGCTTCTGAAATTGGCGAAAATATTTATATTGACGTTGCTAAATGGCATCTTTTGTTATCAGATGCTCATCTGCATACATCAGTTGCCGAACAGCTTTATCCTTTACTCGAAGATCAAAATTTAGAAGCCGATCAAATCAACAAAGTTTTGCAAGGAATTTCTGTTCCTTTAGGGGGCGGCAAAATGACAGCATCACTGGCAGATTTGATCCCAACATCAGTGCAAAGCGATCTACTCAAAATCTTAGAAGAATATCAGCGTCAGATGTAAATTCTGAATTTGATATTGACCCACATTATTAGCCTCAACAGCACAAACAAATGGAAAACTACAGACAGGCTAGGAAAAATCACATGAAACGAAACTTAGGAATTGTCAGTGTTATTGCAACTGCGAGTCTCCTCAGTATTATTGCACCCACAACGGCTCAATATCGTCCAGATCGTCCCACCTTTTTCAGTGATGGAGATCGGGAACTTGAACAAGAAATTAACCGCATTGATCACCCCTCAAAACAACATTCCGAACCCGTTCTTTCCTTTGAACAAGCTCAAAAACCGAGCGAAGAAATTACCCAACTGCCGGGAAATATCATCGTAGCAATGCCAGGATCTTTTCGAGGAGAACGCCGGGAAATTTTGGATACATCAGACGGAAAACTTGAATTCACGGTATTAGCGACTCGTCAAAGTGATTCCAAGTTTACGGTTGCTTATTCGATCCCTTTAAACTCGACTCGTTTAGGTGAACCTCAAGCCTTATTTAACCAAATTAGAGACAGTTATATTAAAGGTAGACCTGTAGAATTAGTTGGAGAACGCAATATTGCGCTACAACGTTATCCGGGTCGAGAAATTAATTTATCCAGCTTCCTGGAAAATCACCAGTTTAGAGTTTACCTCGTCCAACAACGAGTTTATGTTTTAGGAGTGAGTAAAGCCAAAGACGGAGGCTCGACACAAGATATTAGCCAATTTTTTAATTCCTTTCAACTTCGCGCTCAGTAAAGGTCAACAGAAAGGATTAAAATTAAGGTAAGCTAGACTCGGTTAAAATCTAGCTTTGTTTGAATCTGACACCCAATGAGAAAAAAACTGGCTCAAATTGCACTGAGTTTAGCTTGATCTATTTTTTTCCTTTACCCAGTTTTGGGGCGACCGTATTAGAAGAGATCAAAACTACAGGCATTCTCAAAGCCGGAGTCAGGCAGGATGCTGCGCCACTCGGCTATCGTTCCGCTAAAGGAGAATGGGAAGGATATTGCTTCGAGCTAATCGAATTGCTCGCTAACCGACTGCAAAAACAACTAAATTTAAGCCAACCGATTAAGATAGAATATATAAAGTCCACGCTGGAAAATCGCGAACAGATCGTCAGGGATAAAACTGTTCACTTAGAATGTAGCCCCAATACCGTCACTCGTACACCCCAATCCGGGATCGTTTACTCAGATCGATTTTTAATTACAGGTGTGTATCTGTTAGTACGACCGGATAATAAAGGCTATATTAACCCATCAGGTGCAGCGCGAAAATATTTCCATCGGTGTGCTTCCGGCTTCTTTAACCCAAAAGTTTATTACCAGTCGATATTCTCTTGCTCAACCCATTGAGTATCCGGGAACTTCAGGGCGAGAAGCCGCAGTTCAAGATGTTCTCAGGGGCAAAATTAATGCTGCACGCCAGTGACGGACTTTTATTAGTCGGAGAAGTTTTGAGACAGCCAGAAGTCAGCAAAGCAGATTACGCACTCGTTCCCTCTGAACCCCTCACCTGTGAATTTTATGGGATGATTTTGCCCGAAGGAGATATTGCTTGGCTCAATACCATCAATTCTCTGATTTTAGTTCAGGAAAGTGTAGAGATCCTCACGCAATTGTACGGCAATGATTCGGCCTATGTTCAAACCACAGAAGCCGCCATCAAAAAATGTATGCCCTAAACAATCACCCGTGACTTCCTCCTGAATTAATCACCCCGAAGGTGTAGAGGCAATTTAGGGAATAAATTAGATAAATTCGCTAATCTTGATATGGGAGCCAATCGGATTCTTCTGCCTTTAATCAAAACGGTCAACTCAACGGCGTGGCATCGAAATCTGGCTTCCCCTCCCTTAGCTTAACAACAAATAGCGGATTGGACATGATGACTCAGGAGTTCCATATCTCTGTTACCCCCGTTGGGAATAATGAATACTTGGTGCGAACTGAAGAAGTTGCATCCGGTGTCCCTTTAGCAGAAGAACAGGTTAGTTGGCCAGTAGAGACCTGGCTAGGTTACACTCGTCAATTAATGCAAGACCCCATACTCGGGGTTCTCCAGGGACAAACCCTAACTCGATATCGTACCCGAGGAGTAAGTACCGCCTCCAACTCGGCGTTATCCCCAGAATCAAGCATAATTAGTTTAGTCGAACTCGGACGCCAACTGTATAACGGTTTGTTTCAAGGAACAATGCGGGAAAGTTGGACTTGCGCCCAAGCCATTGCTCAAAATCGACGTGAGTTTCTACACTTGCGTTTAGGAGTTAAGGGAAAGCACTTAGGCAGTTTACCCTGGGAAGTCTTGTATGCCGGAGATCGCCCCCTGGGAACTGGCCCTGATGTGGGATTTTCACGGTATCAACCGGGTGTTGTTTCTCCGAACTACTCCCATATCCTCACCTCTAATCAACCCCTCAAAATTTTAGTTGCGATTTCCGCTCCCAACGATCAAGAAAGCCTCCAACTCAAACGAGAAGTTCTGCATCTGCAAGAAGAACTGCAACGCGATACTCAACGCAGTTCTGAGCGTAGCCGACCTCGCCCTGAAATTCAACTGACCATTCTCGAACAACCCGACGGTCATCAACTCACCCAAGCCCTCGAACAAGGTCAATATCAAGTCTTCCACTACGCCGGACACAGTAACTTAGGAGTCTCAGGCGGTGAACTGTATCTCGTCAGCAGTCGTACTGGATTAACTGAAACCCTCAGTGGTGATGATTTAGCCGGATTACTCGTCAATAATGGTGTACAAATGGCGGTGTTAAACTCCTGTCGGGGGGCTTATGCTCATGGTTCCCATTCCGACGAAGAAACCGCCCAACTCAATCTCGCCGAAAGCCTGGTCAGACGCGGAATTCCCGGTGTGTTAGCTATGGCTGAACGTATCCCTGATGAAGTCGCACTGACACTGACTCGCTTACTCTACCGAAATCTCAATCAAGGTCATCCCATTGATATTAGTTTGAGTCGGGCGCGACAGGGATTAGTTTCTGCTTATGGGTCACACCAACTCTATTGGGGTTTGCCGATTTTATATCTGCATCGCAAGTTTGATGGCTATTTGACGGCCGATTCTGCTGAACCTCAGACTGTTAAGGCGATATCTCCGTCTCTGTTTGCCCCCATTTCGACTCAGAATTGGGGAGAGTCTAGTCTTCGGGCGATTGAGAAAGAAACAGAAAAAAAGCAAACTGAAAACCTTGAATTTGCCTTTTCTAAAGCAGAAATTGATCCATTTCTCAAAGATATTGAGTATGTCGATGATTTAGCCGAAGAAGATGAAGATCTCGAATTTATTGGTGATGCTTTACGTCAGTTAAAAAGTTCTCAACCTTCTTCTTCACTAGGTGGCAAAAAAAGCAATCAGAAGTTTGTTGAGAAACAAGACCCAATTTCTGAAGCAAAAATCACTCGGTCTAATCGTTCTCCACTTCCTCAAAGCAAAACAAATACAACCGTTCAGGTTCTGTCTGCAAAGCTGCTCAACCTCAACGCTTTTAAGTCTTGGCTACCTTTAGCGTTGCTGTTAATTCCGATGAGTTTAGGTGTAGGATTGTTTTACAGTAGTATTCTTCAGTTCGGGAAATCTGAGCCAGAAATTGCCTTATCTAAACCGACAAAACCTAACTCCACATCCCCCAACTTACCCTCTGAACAACCCCTTGATTTAAGTGCAGCCAAGACCGATTATGTATTGGGAATTGCAGTCGAACAGTTTTATCAAGAAAATCTTTTAGCTGGAGTCGAAGCCACAACAGAATTACTCAATCGCGGTGCAATTACCGAAGCCAAAGCGGCTTTAGCTGCGGTATCGGTTCGAGATAGTGACAAGCCTGAAATTAACTTTCTTTGGGGTCGGTTAATGTGGCAAGCGATTAATCAAGGTAGTGCAGATTATATGATGGATGATGTGCGACGCTATTGGGAAAGGGCTGTGCAGCAACGTCCTGATTCTTTAGAGTACCGCAATGCTTTAGGATTTGCTTATTATTCTGAAGGAAGACTCGATCAAGCGTATCAAACTTGGTTGCAAGTTTTAGATTTAGAAGAACCCACATTTAATGAACAAACCGTTCAACAAAAACTTGCTCAACTCCAAGATACGAATAAACCGCAAATTTTAACGGCTTATGCAGGGTTAGGGTTAGTTTTGATGAAATCTACAGCCGAGTTACCGCGCCCAGAACAAGCTATACGTTTGAGTAAAGCGGTGAAATTCTGTAATAAAGTTTTGAGCGAAGCCCCCGAAGAATTTAAACCTCATTTATTAAGTCAAAATTGGCTCTGGACAAATGCGATTATTCGAGATTGGCGTTTGTTAATGCGACAACAAAACTAATCCTCAATTCTAATTATTCAGTTAAACGGAGAAGAAAAGTAAACCTGTTGCAGAGAGTAACCAAGATATACTAATTATCCCATAAACCAATTTTTTTAAGGTTTGATCAGAAGGTAAAGAATTAAAACACTTTACCCATAAACTTTTAATAAATTGACCTTGCTGCTGTTGTTTTTCTGAAGGTTCACCCCGCAGTTTATTTTCAATATTCGTTAACAAACACGTTCCTTGATTAAATTGCCACTGTAAAATCATGGCGGGAACAAAGATGACATGAATGATTCTCCACAATTGACTGGGAATGATCCATCCAAATAGCACAAAAAATAAAATCAAAAAATGAAGGCATTTTGTTAAAAAGATTAGAATATTTTTCCAATTCATCAGAAAAGATATTAACGTTACGCTAAGGCAGTAGAACATTTAAAGTGATGCTACTTACTCTAGCAAGATTTGACAAGGAAATCGGTGTTTATACGGTGATCTCGATTACTTTTTTACAAATCAGGTAACATTGCTATATCTACTTAATTGATAGAGTTCACAGTTTTGTTAATTCAAGTTCAAATTGAACTGGAAAAGTTTGATAATGCTTGGTAAGTTTCGCAGAGATCATATAGAAAATACTGAAAAATAAAATACTGAAAAGTCATTAATAAAGATTATTTGATTAACCCTGAATATAAGTTTGGAGGTAACACCTTTGCTAAACAGATGTACTCCCAAACCCCTTTCCCTTTAACTTTCAATTGTCAGGTGAAACTTTTACACAAAATCAAAGTATCCCGATGGAACGAAAAAGACCTCGCTACCTTCTGGTAAGTCAAGATTAGCTGTTGCAGCGTCTGCCATGGCTGAATCGCTGAAACCAGAAAGTCGCGGCATAGCAGGAGAGGCAGGAGCTTCCATCAAAAACACTTGTTCTGTAATCAGAGAGAAATCCGGTTCAACTTCCTCAACAGGGATAAAGGCACTGTCCCCAGAGATTCGAGCATCCATCTCTGCGATCATCTCTATGAGCAGTTGCTCAGTGAAACCACTCTCACCAGGAACGTAGTTATCCAGTTGTTCCTGGAAAAACGCCCTTCCCTCTAAAAGGCCAGTCAGAATATCTACCTCTGGTTCAGGTGATTCAACCGGGTCAGGAGCTTGCTCAATTGGAGTTGCACTGATAAACGAACCTATAGACTTTAGTAGCAACGGAATGTTGTCGATGTCGCCACCAGCATTTTGCATGACATCATATTCACCTTCTTCCCACCAGGAGGTTCTGAACAACAGGTCATCCCCTTGTCGGGCGAATTCAATAATGTATGGCTCCTCTAGTGTTGCTTCACTCTCGCTTAATGCAAAAGAGCTAGTGCTAGCAGAAGCAGGTGATGGTGGTGGAGGGCCGTCGAATACAATCTCATCTCCCTCACTAATGTTTCGATCCCCAATTCTTCCAAGCTCTGCGGCTTCAATAAAGAATGTATCAGCACCGGAATTTCCAGTGTAATTATCAGTCCCTGCATTTCCGGCCAGGTAGTCATTACCGGAGCCGCCCGTTAAAATGTCATCACCATTGCCACCTTCAAGACGGTCGGCATCGTTGTCTCCAAAAAGGAGATCATTTTGATCGCCTCCTTGAACAGTGTCAAACCCAGAGCCACCGTACATCTCATCCTGTCCGCTGTTGCCAAATAAAAGATCATTGTTGGCGTTACCGAACAAATCATCGGCTTCTGAACCACCGTCAATTCGGTCGTTGCCATTGTCACCAAAGAGAAAGTCAAATCCTGCATTACCAAATAGACTGTCATTGTCCATCCCACCATTGATGGTGTCATTTCCTCCATTTCCTGAAAGGAAATCGTTTCCGGCGAAACCTAAGATACTGTCCGCCCCAGATGTACCCGAATAATTATCGGGGCCGGGTGTGCCGTTATAAATCGCCATTGTTGTTTTCTCCTTGAAATGGCGTGGTTGAATTTCCACAAGCAAAAGTATAACAGCAAAAATTACAATGGCAATACATCTAAAGAAAGTTTTTTTTATATTAAGGTTAAGGCTTGATTACTTATTCTTGGTGTAACTAAACTGAGTTAAACTATTCTTTGGTGAGTTGGCAAATGAACAAATAAATGCTAGAGATAATCCCATTTACATCAAGTTAATTTGAATTATCAAAACGCTATATATAGGGTATTCAGTGATTTTTGTAAAGGCAAGTTTAAGACGCGATCGCTTATTTTATGTGCAGCTAAACTGAGTTAAACTATTCTTTGATGAGTTTACTTATGGAAAAATAAATGTTAGAAGTCATCCCAATAGCGGCAGGACAGATTCAAGTTCCTTTACCGGGTGGAGGGTCAATAAGCATAACCCCGGATGGAACACCAGGATTCGGAAGGTCTGTGGAGCTAAGAGGGTCGGGGATTTTCATTGGGACAGCATTACTAGATCAAATCGTAGTGACTGATGACGGGGCAAAGACCATCTTTGGTCTAGAGGATGGAGATAGCTTTTATATTTCCGGATCGGGGGCTGTAGTCTTTGGTAATGCTGGAGACGATGTATTTACAGGTGGAGATGGAGATAGCACCCTTTATGGGGGTCACGGAGATGAGCGTATTGCAGGCGGCCCCGGTAATGATTTGATATTTGGGGAACTGGGTTCAGAAAGATTGGATGGTGAAGCCGGAAGTGATACCCTATTGGGCGGAATGGATGGCGACATTATTCGTGATAGGGGTGGTACAGAAGGTGATGAGAATTTTCTTTATGGAGGTCAGGGAGATGATCGGATTGAAAGCGAGAATGGTAATGATCGCCTCTGGGGAGACATAGGAGATGATGGCTTGACCGCCGGAACCGGAAGCGATACTTTAACAGGCGGCTCCGGGTTTGACATTTTGACAGGAAACGATTTCTCCAGTTTTTCACCTGACCAGGCTCAGGACTTTTTTGCTCTGGAAATCACTGGTCAGTTTGATCTAATTACTGACTTTGAGGATGGTGTTGATCGTTTGATACTTCCGGTGGGCGTCTCGTTTGAAGATTTGGCGATCGCTCAAGTGGGAGAAGATGCAGCCGCTTTGGATGCGCTAGGATCTTTCTTGTTAAATGAACCAACTGATATCCTTATTCGTTTGGCAAATTCAGGGGAGGTTCTAAGCGTTCTGAATGGCAATGGAACCGGGCTGACTGTTGACCTGATTTCAGCAGAGGATTTTATTGATATAAATTTTTAAGAACTGAGAGCGATCGCCTAAATCCTTGTTGATCCCAATTGGGGTTTGTATAGCAGCGTGATGATGAATGATTCTCCACAATTGACCGGGAATTATCCATCCAAACAACACAAAAAATAAAATCAAAAAATGAAGGCATTTCATTAAAAAGATTAAAATAATTTTCCAATTCATTCGCAGAGATATTAAGGTTACGCTAAGGCAGTATAGCAAGAATTTGATAGGGGAATCAGTGTTTATACTGAGAAAGTTTCAATTTTCCTTTTGGAAAACTTTTCAAAGTTCAGTAATTCTCCCGTAGATATTTTAGTTTTTTTAATTTAATCTTGAGATTAGATTTCCTTACCCTTTGTCTGATGAAAGATCAAATTAATTCAATTCTCAATGGCCTTCTTCCCAGCCTGACTCAAAATATTTCTACAGCCGCTCAAACGGTACAAGATGGAGTTTCCACTCTGCTTACCCCTGGTGCTGGTTTAATCAATAAAGGAAATGGTGAAATTAGCCAAAATCCCCAAGCGTTTGGATTTGCTTTTGAACATTTACAAGCAATCGGTTTTAATATTAATGCTGCACTTCAAAATTCCGAGGCTCGGGCTTATCAAATTCCGGCTGATGGAACGACGAAATATAGCCCCGATATTTATATTGATCAAGTTGGAGAAGTAATCGCTCAAATTCAAGCCAAAGCCGGGGCAAGTAAATATGTTGAAAAACAGGCAAACTCCGGTCATTATCAAGGTCAAATCCTCACCAATTTAGAAAATAAAGGGGTGAATAACACCACAATTGTTATCGAGGTTGATGGGATTAAAAGTTTTCCCGTCAGTCAAGATTTTGCTGTTTGGGTGGCTGAAAATCCCTATCTCGCCGCTGAAGTCATGCAAACGGCGGCATGGGTTGGAGAAATAGGTTGTGCAGGTGTTGAAGGTGCGGCAATTAATGCAGCAATTAATATTTTATTGCAATCAATTAAAACTTTAGGCGCTTATTGTCGGGGAGAACAAGAACTCGCCGCTTCAGAACTTGATAAAATATTGTCCGTTACTATTGATGGTTTAAAAACGGGTTTGATACGGGGAGTCGCTATTAAATTATTACAAAAACTAATGAAAGGCAATCCATTTGCAGCATTAGGATTTACAATAAGTGCAGAGGTTTTTCCGGTTTTAATTGAGGTTTTACAGGATAAAATTACTCTAGAAGGTGCGATTAATAAAGTCGGTTTACGTGTCTTGACATCGGGTTTAATTACAACTGTTATTCTTCTTTTCCCTCCGGTTGGCACGGCATTATTGAGTGTATCTATTTTGCAAGCAATTTGGCAGGAAATCGACCCCGAATGGCAGAAATTTATCATAACAACCGCTCAAACAACTGTTAACGCAACTTACAAAGGAGTGGAAGCTGGAGTTAAACATATTAATCAAAATCCTTGGGATTTGTTAGGAAGTTCGGCTGCATCTTCGGCTGCATCGACGGCGGAAATGCAAGCGTTACAAAATGAGCTAGATATGCTTTTAGAATAATAAAAATTCAAGTTTAATAAAAAAAGGAGAACAATGAATAATTTTAAACTCGGACAAATTGTGAAACAAAATTACGGTGCGATCGCACATTATGCAATTGTCATCGCAGAAAATCGAACTGTGGGTTGGGTGAACAATTCAACCTTAGAAGTGAAACCCATCACAGAAGAAGGATGGAGTTTAGTTAAAGTTAAAGGAGAAGTTTTTGATTTTGATACAATTAAACAAAACATTAAATCGTTCAAAATAGCTGTAGAAGAAGGAAATATTCGCTCCTATCATCCCACAGAATTTAACTGCGAACATTGGGCGACTTTGATGGTGACGGGGAAGGCTTATTCTACTCAGTCGGGAACGGTTAAATTTGCCACTCCGACTATTATTGGAGGAGCCATGATCGGAGTGGGAACCTCGGCAGGAACGGTGGTAACAGTTGCCTCAACCTTGGGTGTTGCTGCGTCTACCGGAACAGCGATCGGCTCCCTGAGTGGTGCTGCGGCGACAAATGCGGCTTTAGCCTGGTTAGGCGGAGGAACGTTAGCATCTGGTGGGGGTGGTGTAGCAGCCGGAACAGCAATTGTGTCTGCGGTGTCTACGGGGGGAGCCGTTATTGCGATCGCAGGCGTAGGAATTATTGGAAAACAGGTTTGGGATAATCTCAGTGAAGAACAACGTCAAACCATTGTTGAAAAAATTAATAGTTCCGCACCCGATCAAGTTAAAGTTGCCTATGGGGTTACAACAGAGAAAGCAACTGAAATGTTTAATGTCGCCTCTGACTGGTTGGGAGAAAGAACTTCTCAAATTGCTAAAGCCGTTGATCAGGCGACTCCAAAACCCCTAAAAATTACTTTAAATCAGATTATTGCAGCCAGTCAAAATACCAGTCAAGCAGTTGAACAACAGGTTAATTCTGTGATGGAAGCAACTCAGAAGTGGGGAGAGGATGTGAAATCGGAAGCCAGCAAAAATTTAGAAAATACGGCAAATACTATAAGTTCAATATTTCCCGGATGGTTCAAAACAAATAGCGATCGCAATGGCTAATGATAGAATCACAGAGAAGTTGATCGTGAATACGATTCAGTTTTATTCCTCGATTCTACAAACAGTCAAAAGACTACAGATCATCAATATTACTAAAAATTTCTGTGTCTAAGTCCATTACAGATACAGTTTGTTTAAACTCGGATTCTGCGATGGGTTGCACAAAAGCAGTATTCGCCCTAACAAAACAATTTGCAGGCGTACCATCACTCTTATTTTTAATAAAAATCCAGGGGTTTAAATTCTCATCAAACGTTACCACAAACCCCGCATAAGTCCGTTGGGCTTGAAAAATATCATCTTTCTTTAAGGTAGTTACAACAGGCCAACTGCCAATTTCAGGATAACCTGGATTATCGAGACTCCAAACTTCTTTAATCGAAAATTGACCCATCCGACAGTTTAAACCTTCCGGATCTGGATCGACAACCTGCCAATACAAATGATTCAAATTGCCGCTATAATCTCCCATCTCATTCGGTTGAGGTAAAGAATTAGCTGCTAAAACAGGAGAATTTACCCAACATAAAATCAGTCCCAAAATCAATCCAATTAAACCTCTGATTAATGATACTCTCTTAAACATAATCAACCTCACCGAATTATAAAATTAAACGAGTTTATTTTCTGCTTCTGTATTGTACCTTAGAAACAGAACAAACTTGAGAAAAATTCTATCAGAGGTCAACCATGAGTGATCAATTTCCAGAAAACTTTATCTGGGGCGCGGCGACTGCATCCTATCAAATTGAAGGTGCAGCCCTAACAGATGGACGTTTACCGAGTGTTTGGGATACCTTCAGCGCGACACCGGGACGAGTATTAAATGGAGATACTGGAGAAGTCGCCTGCGATCATTATCATCACTACGAAACCGATATTCAACTGATGGCAAAACTCGGGGTTAAACATTATCGCTTTAGTATTGCTTGGCCTCGTATTATTCCCAACGGACGAGGAGAAATTAATCAAGCCGGAATAGACTTTTATAAACGCCTTGTAGACTGCTTACTCCAACACGAAATTACTCCTCATGCAACTTTATTTCATTGGGATACTCCTCAAGCTTTAGAAGACTTATATGGGTCTTGGCGGAGTCGAGAAATGGCACAAGATTTTGCAGACTATGTTAGCGCTGTTGTGAGTCGATTAGGTGATCGAATTACTCACTGGATTACAATTAATGAAATCCCCTGTTTTACCCATCTTAGTTATGCGGTAAATAGTGATCCACCTCATGCGCCCGGAACTCGTGTAAATCGCCTCAAAGACATTTGGCAAACTTCTCATCATGCGTTACTCGCCCACGGTTTAGGGGTGCAAGCTATTCGCGCGGCTTCTCCCGTTGCGTGTTCGGTGGCGTTGGTGGATAATTGGGCGGTAACGGTTCCTATTATAGAATCATCTGAACATATTTTAGCGGCAAAAAAAGCCTTTCATCTTTGCGGACAAAATGGCGGAATTATTTTTCCGGCTTTAACGGGAAATTATAGTTCGATTTTGTTAGAACTTTTAGGTGAAAATGCACCGGATATTCAACCGAAAGATTTAGAAATCATTCATCAACCTTTAGATTGTTTGGGGTTTAATGTTTATTCAGCGACTTATGTTCGGGCGGCGAATAATAAATTGGGTTTTGAATTTTTAGGCTTACCCAAAGGTTATCCTCGGATGAATATGCCTTGGTTAAATATTGTCCCCGAATCGATTTACTGGGGAATTCGCCACATTAGCGAAACGTTAAACCAGCCTAATTTACCGATATTAATTACCGAAAATGGATGCGCCGCCCAAGATGAACTGAACCCACAAGGAGAAGTGATTGATAGCGATCGCATTTTCTATTTACGTCAACATTTTAATTCCGCTTATCGGGCGGTTTCAGAAGGATATCCTTTACAGGGGTATTTTGTTTGGAGTTTTATGGATAATTTTGAATGGGCGTGGGGTTATGATCGCAGGTTTGGTTTAGTTTATATTGATTATCCTACACAACGTCGTATTCCAAAAATGAGTTTTAATTGGTATGCTGAATGTATTCGTCAAAATCGAGTTGTTTAGCTTTTGATTTGACTTTGCCTGAGTTGATTAATACAGTGGAGATAGTTAGGAATTGGTTCTTCTGCAATCCGACAGGCTTCAGTATCAACGTTAATTAAATCGTCACCCCAAAACACTTTTCCGAACTCAATCGATTTTCCTTTATCGGGTTTCCAGTCACGACTAATAAATTTGCGATCGCCATCTACAACCGCCCCATCAAATAAATGTCCAATACAAAAATAAACATCTTGCAAAATCAACGGAACTGAGGGACGATGTAACTGTCCTCGTGAGTTGGGACTTCTGGCTTTATATTTGCTACGAGGAAATAACCCATAAAGGTTTTTAAGCGAAGCAGAAATTAACGGTTCTCCTTTGAGGTGAGTTCGTTTGAGGGCGCCTATACTGATGCGACAGTCTACTTCTTGAAGAATCGCTGGGGCGTACATCGAGGGGAAGCGTACAGGTTGAGGGGAAAGGTTCGGGTACTCGATCAATGGGAGTTGATCGGCGTCTAAGAGTTGAATTCTATCTGTAAACAAATCAGACAAACCATTACGATCAATAATCTCATGCAGCGATACGGGTGAACAAACTCCCTCAACCACGAAGATTTCTGCTGTGGGGTTGAACTCCCTCAGTGTGTTTAACACTCGACCTAAAACCCCTCGACTAATGGTTACAGGTGGGCCGACGGGATACCCTAAATTGGGCTTAACCAAAATCCGTTTTGCGTCTCTGGCGGTTTGGGGAGGTTGATAAACAAAACTCTCAGTCGTCTCCACGTGGACAGTATGATCTCTCATTGGATAGATTTACAATAGCTTTACAAATAATTAAAAGATTATAAAGATTGAATAAAGCCTGTTTGATAGGATGTTATTCAGTGATTATACGCAACTTATCGTTAATTTAGGATTATAGTTAAAGTAAATAAAGCGAATTAAAGAGATCTACTACTTAAGTGTGATGGGGATCACCTAAAAAAGCGAGTACAATCACAAGCAGAAGATGTTTTCAGTCACGGTAGAGTCGGGAAGCATCAATAATACTTAAGATCGTAAAATTCCAATTCGGTTATGTACATCTTCTCTACTAGAGATTTAAGGGGAAATAAAAATGCTATCTACCAAACAAGCTCAATTAGTTCAGTTTTTACGCTTTGAATTGTCGATCCCTGCCGCTTCTATCGCAATGGCCCTGCGTCATCCCGAACAAGATTACGGTCAACTACCGATGATTTTGTGGCAATATGGCTTAATCAGCTTAGAACAGTTAGATCGGGTTTTTGACTGGTTAGAACGTTTTGGAACTTCTGTAGAAAGTCAACCCAAATTTAGCCGTGTAGATCCAGATAACGGATTACTCAATGAATCAGTCGATTTGTCTTCAGCCTCTTTCGTTGCTTAACTTTAAATAGAATGAATGTGAAAAAATGCTAAATCTTAGCGGGAATGAGGTAAAAGTCAAAAATTTAAAATGAGATCAAAAGCTTTAAATAATCTTCTTTTTATCTAAAAAGAAAGCCTACAAAATAATAAACATTAAAGATGAATAATGAGTTTGGATGAGGCTTACTTTGATATTGGAAATCAAGAATAATATTAAATAATCAGTTTAAATTTGTCTAAACTCCTCTTCTCCCTCTAAAATAGAACCAATCCTTCGTGATTCAGCCCAAATCTCCGTCTAATCAGGTTGCTCGCCTAAAAAGAAGGATAACTTCAGATTAAACTGAAAGAAAAAGATGGGGCTGAAGGCATTACCAATGTTATGAACTTTGAAGAGGCACTCACGATAACAGATGCTGTCGTTTTTGAAAAGACAGGTAAACACCTGAGTGATGCTCAACGGGCTGTCGTTCAGGGAACTTGGTATCGTCAAAAATATCACGAAATTGCCTTATCCTATCGCTGTACTCCCGAATATCTCAAGCAAGACGTTGGCCCCAAACTATGGCGTCTACTCTCTGATGTATTTAGAGAAAAAGTCAGTAAAACCAATTTTCGGACTGTTCTGGAACGACAGATCAACCTTGTTGAACCCATTCTTCAGTCTTCCTTCGCTTCTCACCCTCCATCGCTGAATCTTGATCTTCAGAAATCATCTCTACAGGTGGACTGGGGAGAAGCCACCAATGTTTCATTTTTTTATGGTCGTTCCCAAGAACTATTCCAACTCGAACAATGGATAGTGACTCAGAGATTTCGGGTTGTCGCTATTTTAGGAATGGGTGGAATCGGGAAAACCTCTTTATCAGTACAACTCACTCAAAAAATCAAGTCTGACTTTGAATATGTGATTTGGCGAAGTCTTCGGAATGCTCCTCCATTATCCGAAATTTTAACTGAAATTATTCAATTTTTATCCGATAAACAGTATATTAATTTATCCTCTGATGTTCATCGCCAAATTTCTCAATTGATTGACTTAATGCGACAATCTCGCTGCTTAATTATTTTAGATAATGCCGAGTCAATCTTACAAGAAGGGGATCGAGTTGGACGCTATTGTGAAGGCTACGAAAGTTATGGTGAACTGATTAAACGCTTAGGAGAAACTCGTCATCAAAGTTGTCTACTTTTGACCAGTCGAGAAAAGCCTCGTGAAATCGCTGCATTAGAAGGAAAATCTCTCGATGTTCACTCCATCCAATTAACGGGATTAACAACCGAAGACTGTCAAGCTTTAATTCAAGCGAAAGGAGTTTCAGCCTCAACCCAACAATGGGATCAGTTAATTCAACGCTACGCCGGAAATCCTCTGGCGATTAAAATTGTCACCACTACAATTGATGATCTTTTTGGGGGAGAAGTTGCCGAATTTCTCGAACAAATTCAACAAGGAACGGCTATCTTTGGAGATATTCGAGATTTACTCGAACAACAACTCGGACGCTTATCGGAGTTAGAACTTGAAATCATGTATTGGCTGGCGATTAATCGAGAACCTATTTCTCTAGCCGAACTCCGAAAAGATATACTCTCGGTTGTTTCTCCGACAGAAGCTATTGAATCATTAGAATCTCTCAAGCGGCGATCGCTAATTGAAAAAAGTTCTCGGGGCTTTACCCAACAACCTGTAGTCATGGAATACATGATTGAACAGTTTATTGAACAAATTTTTCGAGAAATTCAATCAGAAAATATAGATCTTTTAAATCGATATGCCTTGATTAAATCTCAAACTAAAGATTACATTCGAGAAAGCCAAACTCGTGTGATTCTCAACCCGATTATTCAACGCATTTTAGAACGTTATTCCCTGCTTAAAGAACTACAAAAAAAAATTCATCGCTTATTAGTAAAACTCAGAAATGAGGTTTCAGAAAAATCTGGATATGCGGGCGGAAATCTAATTAATCTCTGTCATCAATTACACTTAGATTTAGTTAACTATGACTTTTCTAATTTAGCGATTTGGCAAGCTTATCTTCAAGATGTCAACTTACAAAATGTTGACTTTTCTGGTGCAGATTTATCTCGTTCTATCTTTGCAGAAACGTTAGGAAATACCCTGACCGTTGCTTTGGGGCCACAGAATACTTTAGCCACGGGAGATGCGGATGGAAAAATTTTGCTTTGGAATAGTGAAGACGGTCAAAAATTGCTCGTCTTTCAAGGAAAAACAAAAGGGGTTAAATCGATTGTTTTTAGTCCAGAAGGTGACTTGATCGCCAGTGGAAGCGATGATCAAACCGTGAGAATTTGGAAAGTAAGTACAGGCGAATGTCTAGATCGTTGGAGTGGGCATCAAGAAACGATTAAATGTGTGAATTTTAGTCCAGATAGTCAGATGCTAGCCAGTGGCAGCGATGACCGAACAGTAAGGGTTTGGGATGTCAATTCAGGGGGCTGTTTACAGGTGATGACTGGACATCGTGAAGGAATTAGAACTGTAATTTTTAGTCCAGATAATAGCATAGTGGCGAGTAGTAGCGATGATCAAACTGTGAGATTATGGTCAATTCAGACGGGTGAATGTTTACGAACCTTTACCGGAAACTCGACTTGGAATTGGACGGTTGCTTTCATCGAAGAAGTGGCTAAACATCCCCAACTCAAAAACGGACATTGTAAGAATTCAACTCCAGTTTTACCCGAGTTTTACCCTTCAGAAATTTCCTGGATCGCGAGTAGTTGCGATGAGAATACGGTGCGTTTGTGGGATATTGAATCGGGTCAATGTTTCCAAAGTTTAGAAGGTCATCTTGATTCAGTTTGGGCGGTTGCATTTAGTCGAGATGGTCAACTTTTAGCCAGTAGTAGTGATGATCAAACCGTGAAAGTTTGGCAGACGAAAACCGGGACTTGTCTGAAAACCTTGAAAGGATTTGAAAGTCAAGTGTGTTCTGTGGCGTTTAGTCACGATGATCAAATTCTCGCCACCGGAAGTCAAGAACAGATGGTTCAACTCTGGGATATCGCCACAGGTCAACGGTTAAGAACCCTGCGAGGACATAAACATCAAGTGTGGTCATTTGTTCTGAGTCCCGATGGGAACACCCTCGCCACGGGGAGTGATGATCACCGAGTTCGATTGTGGGATATTCACGCAGGTCGATGTATTAAGCGGTTTAGCGGACATTCTGACTGGGTGTGGTCTGTTTGCTTTAGTCCGAATGGTCGGATGTTAGCGAGTGGAAGTTATGACAGTACCGTGAAGTTGTGGGATACCTACACTGGAGAAGCTTTAAAAACATTACATGGCCATAGCGATCGCATTGAGACGGTGGTTTTTAGTGGCGATGGGAAAATGTTGGCCAGTGCGAGTGATGATCAAACGGTGCGAGTTTGGGATGTCCAAACGGGGGAATGTCTACACACTTTAACTGGACATAGCCGTTGGGTGGGAGTTGTGGCGTTTAGTCCCGATGGACAAATTTTAGCCAGTGGAAGTCATGATCATAGTCTGAAATTGTGGGACATCCAGACGGGGAAATGTCTTCAGACCCTAGAAGAACACTTTCAGAGAATTGATTTGTTGGCTTTTAGTCCTGATGGCCAAAGTTTAGCCAGTGCTAGCCATGATCGTACCGTCAAGGTGTGGGATGTCTGCACGGGAAAATGCCAAAACAGTCGGTTCGTTGAAAGTGAACATCTTCAAGCTTTAATGTTTTGGGTTGAGGGTCAACTTTGGGTCGGTGGCAGTAATGAGGGTGAAGTGCGATTGTGGGATGTCAAGACTGGAGAATGTGTTAGGATGTTTGCTGATCACGATAGTCCGGTTTGGTCGATTGATCTCAATCCTCAGACCCAGACTTTAGCGAGTGGTAGCTGTGATCAAGCCATTCGGATTTGGGATCTCAAAACAGGCGAATGTTTGCAAATTCTCAGGACAGACAAGCCTTATCACGGCATGAATATTACCGGAGTGACCGGAATTACCACGGCTCAAAAGTCAACCCTGAAAGCTTTAGGCGCAATCAATCTTAACAGTAGTGATTAGTTAAACCAGAAATATTGCTTTTGCTGCTTTACTCTAAATTGTCCCATCTTTCCAACTCCCTTTACTGAATCTTTACAATTAGAGGGAGTATTTTGATGAAAGCTTTACGATGAATGATTAAGTTTTCTATTAAACTGTACACGTATAGATGAATATATACTTCGTTCACATCTGCCGCTTGGATTGAGTCTAAATAAATCTGGATCTCCTTTTGCATACCCCCCCAGAAAATCACAAATTGACTGACGTGAGGGATAAAAAATGATTTCAGTTAACGCCTATTCCATCATCAACTCGGGACGCATCGTTTAATAGACGGTTTGATTAACCGAAAACTGTAGTCGTGAAGAATCAAAATTTGCAATCTTCATTTTTAAATTCTGGGTACACTATTTAATATTTCTTAAGTCAACTAAAATTTTTTTCTCTGAGTGTGAGAGGGCTAACTGTGATTAACTCTATCGGGTTCAACTCCTATAAGTCATTAGATGAGCAGAAACTTTATACTCATCTACAAAATTGTGCCAAAACGGAGTCACCTCAACAGTTGATTCAGCGTTTTCGCAATTTATTTTTAGGCGAAGTCGAATATCAAGATCCAGAGGTTTGGGCGATATTAAGTCAGATTGTTGACGGGGATTTTTCTCAGCAAGAATTTTCCCATGTTCTTAACCGTTGTTGCTATATTTTGATTAACTGTTGGTTGAAACGTCGTAAGTTGCAATGGGCAATTTATGAATTAGTACAACTCTTTGAAGTCTTACCTACTGGACTCCCTCCTTGTTGGACTGCTAAACGTTTGCGATCGCTTGTTAAACACTTTATTCAATCAGAACAATATCACGCTTTACGTCGTCTGGCTAAAGCCTTTAAAGATTGTAAAAATACTGAGTCTAGTGAAACTAAAAACTTAGATTCACTGATTATTCGATATCCCTATTTATACGAACATTTTTTTCTCACCGACGACAGCAGCGATGAACAGCGCCAAGAAATTCGCATGATGCGAAATCGCAATCAATTACGGTTTGAACATGATTTACATCAGTATGTAACCAACCAGACTCACAGCCGAGAACAAGGACTCATCCTATTACCGACAAAAAACCCCACTCTACTCTCAGACAAAAAATATTACTCTGCGATTAATCATTTTACCAGTAAAGTCGATGGTCATCATACCTATCCCGAGTTAGCAAAACAGTTCGTTCAACAAAGTCGGAGAACTCGTTCCTACCGAACCTTCAAAGAAGAACTCTACGAATATCTCAGCACATCTATTGACCCTAAATATGGTAAAAATCGTTTTAATAAACGTTTATATCAAGTCTTACAAGACACTTTAAATCACAACGATAGCCAAAAAGTAAATGATTCTTTACTCGCGGGAACCTGTCGTAAATTATTTAACTTTATGGTGGTTGAGAGTT